>Ga0209088_10000309_pt1 | contig 35750 bp, 25 predicted proteins | sample S_140625_EF_Meta_FD_187324 | JGI IMG/M metagenome (GOLD analysis project Ga0209088, IMG submission 187324) | Freshwater microbial communities from Lake Simoncouche, Canada to study carbon cycling - S_140625_EF_MetaG (SPAdes) (version 2) | ecosystem: Environmental > Aquatic > Freshwater > Lake ... | reverse complement strand
TTTCCAAAGCATCTTTTTTATAATCATATAGTTCCACCGCAACAGGTTTTACAGTCCCAAGAATTTTTTTATCTCTAAAATCCTCCTGATACCAGGCAACATAGCGATATTGCTTAGTCCGAATGGTGTATCCCATGATTTTATCTTGTTTACGAGGATACTGACTTTGGGCATAGCTTTTAACTTCCGTTTTTGGATTTCTCAAAATGGGAACTAAACTTTTTCCAGCTAATCCATCAGGCAATGTTAGTGCGGCTAAATCGGTCAGCGTTGGAAATATGTCAACAAATTCCGACAAACCTTGTGCCTTTTGACCTCCTTTGAAGCCTGGAGAGGAAATAATTAATGGAGCACGTGTAGCTTGTTCGTAATTGTCATGTTTGCACCAAAGGCCATGGTCACCGAGATGCCAGCCATGATCACCCCAAAGGACAATAATGGTGTTTTTGTCCAGTCCAGACCTTTCCAATTCATCTAATAACTTGCCCACCTGGGCATCCATATAACTGACAGCTGCATAATAACCGTGAATAAGTTCTTTTTGAACGTCCTCATTTTGGGGTACATCACCATCGTTAAATCTTTCAAAATTACTTTTAAAATAGCTATTAATTAATTCGCCAGAATTTTGCGCTGCATAGTCAGGCGCTCCATTGCTCAAATGCTGTACAGGTGAAATTTTTATTTTCGACCGGTCGTACATATCCCAGTATTTCTTTGGAGAAATAAAAGGTAAATGAGGTTTAACGAAGCCAACGGCATAGAAAAACGGCTTTTTTTCTTTGGCAAACTGGGATAGCATGGCCACTGCTTTTTTAGCGACGATACCATCCGTGTAAGCATCATCGGGAACATCGGCAGATTCTACGGCAGGACCCCTGTTTTTTGAAAGAAACTCCACTAATTCTGCACCATCCAGCCCTCGTGCTTTTGCATCAGCCTCAATTTTAGCCAGTTTAGCCTTTGTTTCTTTTGATTGATACCCATTTGTTGGATTTTCGTACCCTTTTGCATAATCTTCCGGCATCATTTTACCGTAAGTACCCGTAGGGATAGACCATGAGCGTACATCCATGCCTTTATCGACAGAACGTTGATCGAACATTTTTCCAATCGTAGCGGTGACATAGCCATTTTCCCTAAAATACTGGGGAAGGGTAACAATATTCGGCACCATATCCCGAATTTGAGTTTTCAAATCCCAGACTCTGGTATAGGTAACGATATTTGGCACCATATCCCGAATTTGTGTTTTCAAATCCCATATTCTGGTATAATCTGGTCTTTGTCCTGTCAAGAGGCTTGCTCTGGTAGGTGCACAAACGGCTTGCTGGCAATAATTATTCATAAAAACGGTCCCCATTTTTGCCAATCGATCAATATTTGGGGTAATCATTTGACTTTCGCCATAACAATTAAGCATGGGCTTTAAATCGTCCACGGCGATAAAAAGCACATTTGGCCTGGTCTTTTGGGCAAACAAGTTGATATTAAAAAGGGAAATACAGACAGCAGCGAGCTGGAAAAATATTTTTGTCATAAGGTCAATTTTGGTGCTGGATGATTTTAAAGATTATAATCCTGTACTTTTTTTCTGTGCATTTTTTTTGTCCACATTGCTTTTATGCCTGCCACTTCCATCGGCATCATCCATAATGCCCCCTTCAGGATTAATGGATTTTAATACAGCAGAAAGTCTCTGTCGGGCGGACATTGCTATTTCATCTTTTGAATCAGCGGGAATCAATATTTCCTCAAACGGCGCATTTCTCATATCAAAAAGTTCATTAGCCCTATTTAACTTCCATTTTTCCTCTCTGACATACCATTGATTGCCAAGTTCCATAAAAATCCATTCCCGAGGTGTTCCTTTTTCACCTTTCAGCTGAGGCGCAAAACTTTTCCCATCTTGAGGCACGAAACTTTTCCCATCTAATATCACATTTCCAGGTAATTTAGCACCCGTCAAAGCTGCAAAAGTAGGCATCCAGTCGGTTGCATCAACCAAATCATCTATCACTTTCCCCGATTGACCTCCCCCTTTCCAGTTGACTATCCACGGAACTAAACTGCCACATTCGAGCATATCTCCTTTTTTTCCTGACAGTTTTTTTCCTTGAACGGTAGCTCGCGAAGCACCTTCGGCCGCTGTACCGTTATCTCCCACAAAAACGATGATAGTATTCTGCCTCATTTTTAAGCTATCCAATGCTTTTACCAATTTACCGACCAATTTATCCATATAATTAATATTATCGGTATAAAGATCTTTACTATCGGGTTTACTATCGGGCGTAGGTAAAATTTCACCATGAATATGCGACATAGAATAGTAGGCAAAAAACGGTTTATTCTTATTTTTTGAAATAAAGTCAACCACTTGATTATGCATCAGATCGGGCAGATATTCTCCATCCAGGAGAGGTACTATTTCCCCATTTTTTGTATAAGATTTATTCGCCGGCTGGGTGTTCCAATATTTACCACTGGCCTGGAATCGCATGTATTGATCGAAGCCAAAATCAGAAGGTTGCAAGGGAAATTGCGACCACTTTCCCACCATTAAGGAGGTATAACCTGCTGTTTTCAACACACTTGGCAAGCATATTTCTTTAGAAGGTTCCAATTTACCAACCCTATCCTGATTTGTTGTACCTGTTCTAAAAGGTTGGCGTCCGGTCAGAATCAACGCTCTGGAAGGGCCACACAAGGGGGCAGTATAACCATGGGTAAAACGCATGCCAGTGCTCGCCAGTTTGTCAATATTTGGCGTTTTAAACTGATCCGACCCATAGCAGCTGATATTACCGATACCTAAATCATCGGCGAGAATAAAAATGATATTAGGTTTTTTCGTTTTTTGACCTGGCAAAGCATGCCATATAAAAACAAAAAGTAACAAGAAGAGGAGATTTTTCATAATATTTAAGAAAAGCTTTAAGTAAAAATACAAGATTTAAACCTAGTTAAAATTGGTGGAAAAGTAAGAATTAATGGAGAATAATTAAGATTTCCCGAAAAAAAAAACATAAATAAGCAGGGGTTCGACATTTGGAAATATCAACCCCTGCTTATTAAAGATTAATAACCAGGATTTTGTGCAATTTTCAATCCTGTATTAGTATCAATCTCACGTTGTGGGATAGGTAATAATAATCGATTTGCGTTGACGCTCGACTGTAATTGTGCCAAAGTTGGAACGGGAGCAGGGTACTTTCCATAATGTTTGGCATATTCTTTTGCAAAATGATCTTTCATTATTTTCTCTGCGGTAATCGTCGTCATAGTGGTATTAAAACGTATCAAGTCGAAATAGCGTTGATTTTCAAAAAGCAATTCAAATCGACGTTCATCGGCAAGGGCTTGTTCAAAAAGGGCCACTGATGTTACCTTTGCACCTAAGTCAGGTAATCCAGCCCTGGTTCTGACCCTATTTATCAACGTGATACTTTCAGGGATAAAACCTTTGGCCTCCGCCATCATCAATAAAACGTCGGCGAAGCGTAAAACAGGCCAGTCGCCTTCTCCATCATCCGTTAATACGATAGGATGAACAAATTTTTTGACATAATACTTTGTGGTCCATAACGCCAAATTGACTGTTTTTCTCTTGTCCGTTGAAACATGAGCTGAATCGATGTCAAAAGTGGGATAATTATTACCATCGCCATCCCCATTGATGATAGCCGTGCCACTACTAACTGGAGCGAAATCGTTCCCAAAAGTTGCACCTAATCCAAAACCACCTGCTTTGTATCTGACTGCGAAAAGAATTTCGGCATTCATTTCATTATTAATAGAAAAAACATCGGCATAATTAGGTAAAAGGTTATAACCACTATTGCTGATAACATCTTGAAGCTGTGTAATTGCTTCGGCTTTTTTATTGCGGGTTAAATAAACTTTTCCTAACAATCCCTTTGCCGACCATGCGTTAGCCCGACCAAGGCTTGCAGAAGCAGCACTATACTTTGCTGAACTTAGATAGGTGGAAGCTGTTTTCAAATCGGCCTCGATTAATTTATAAATGTCCTCAACCGAAGATCTGTTTACACTTTTCGCCTCTACTGCCGTTATGGGCTTATGAACTAAAAAGACACCCCCATAAAGCCTTACCAGATTAAAATAATGGTACGCCCTTATAAATAAGGCTTCCCCAGCCACTTGTTTGCGTTCGGTCTCTGTAATAGGCAGATTGTTGGAGGACAGACTAAGGGTTCCTGCTGAGGAATCATAATTTACCCCCAACCTATCGAGGATAATATTTGCGTTGCGGATATTATTATACGTATTTAGCCAATAGCTGTAGACAGACTGATGAATTGTGGCTGGAATAAACATATCCAAATCACTTAAATCCCTGTTTGGGGCACTTTGACTTGCAGGCGAACCCATTTTTGTATTATCACTTCTCATTTCCGTGAGTTGCCATTCGAAATACATAGGTCTTTGCAAACCGCTGTAACAACCCACGAGAGCGACATTTAATTCTTCTAAATTTGAATAATAGGTTGATGCATTTCCGTTAGATTGAGGTAACAGGTCAATGACGTCATTACAAGAGGTACAAAACCCGAAACCAATCAAACAAAGGATATATTTTAAAAATTTCATTTTCAATGATTTTTAAGATTAGAAATTCAGATCAAGGCCAAATAGAAAGGTTCTGCTCACTGGAAAACTTCCGCGTTGATAACCGTCTATCAAAGGAGTATTGTAGGGTCCCGTTTGAAACCTTGCTTCCGGGTTAAGACCTCTATAACCTTTGGCTGTTAAAAACAATAAATTTTGACCTGTTAAATAAACTCTCAACCCTTTTATACCAGCGCGCTTTGTCAATTTATTTGGCAAGCTATACCCAATAAGAATTTCTCTTAATGCCATATAAGAGGCATCTTCAACGACATAATCCGTTAAGAGCCAAGAAAAACCATTAGAAGAATAGGGTGTTTGACCGTCGCCTGGAAAAGCAGGACTAAGCCATCTATTTGAACTATATGCCCTGACGGTACGTCTGATTTCGAGATAATTAGGATCTCCGTTTATCAAGGAACCACCTTCTACACCCTGGAACATAAAACTCAAATCAAATGCTTTATATTTGAAATTATTAGAAACTCCCCAGGTAAAATCAGGATAAGGACTACCAATAACGGTGCGATCGTCTGCATTTAAGATACCATTTCCGTCTAGATCGACTAATTTTAAGCCACCTGGCACAAGGGCATTACTTAAACTACTTTTGATACCAGACTCCGTAATTTGAGCTTGCGACAACCAGACACCATCGGTTTTAAAGCCAAAAAATTGTACTAATGGTTCTCCCACCTTATTACGGTAAATTTCTGTTCTTTCCCCTTGATTAAATAAAAAGGACTCCGTACCGAGTTCCAGAATTTTATTGCGCGTCCTGGAAATATTTGCTGAAGTTGTCCAGGTAAAATCTTCCGTAACGATATTATTACTGCTTATTTCAAGTTCAACACCATCATTTTGAAGGCTTCCAATGTTGTTCCAGGTTTGAGGCACACCAGAAAAGCCCAAGGTTGCTTGTCTGAGTAAAAGGCGGTCTGTTTTTGAACGATAAATATCAAAACCTAACGTAACTGCATTATCGAGGATGGATAAATCCAATCCACCATTAAATTGAAAAGTTTGTTCCCAGGTAATATCAGCATTTGATAAAATATCTCTGGAAGGAACTTGTCCTGTTGTAACCGTACCTGTCCCAGGTCCCAAGGGATAATTTGAAGCATAAAGTAAATCTACGAAGGCAAAATCAACAATACGGTTATTACCGGTAGCACCGTAGCTTCCTCTAAATTTCAGCTGGCTTAACCAGGAAATATCTTTTAAAAACTTTTCCTCACTGGCTATCCAACCGAGGGATAAAGAGGGGAATTTACCCCACTTTTTCCCTGGAGCAAAATAGGAGCTTCCATCTGCTCTATAGCTGGCTGAAAATAAATATTTGTTTTGATATCCATAAGTTACACGACTCAGGTAGGATAATAATCCAATTTGATTTTTAGTATTAAAAGTACCTGCCTGATCTTTTGTCAACGCTGTATTTAAGGTGGAAATATTGTCGTCTGCAAAATTCAGACCTATTGCCTGATCTGAATTAACTATTGTTTTTTGAGCAGTGAAACCTGCAAGCAAACCAATGGTATGTCGTTTAAATACCTTTTTGAAATTCAACGTATTTTCATTCAGCAGGTCAAGAAAAAAGCGATTACTATAAACGCCTCTACTTACATCACCAGCTCTGTTAGAATTCTTTTTTGCAAAATCCTGATTAGTGGAATAGGTAACATAGGCACTTGCCAAAGTCTTAAAATCGAGTCCAGGAAGCAAATTTATCGTTAAATCGGCAGCATTCTGAACTCTATAATCATTTCCTGTCAATGTTCTTGTTTCTGACACAGACTTTGGTGAGTTTTGAGCACTACCAAAAGGGTCAACCAATACTGCATTTGTCCAGGCTGCGCCATCGGGCATAATACCACTATAAGTTCTTTGGTTAAAATGGCGAGGCTGCGCATAATCACCAGCTTTGATATCTGCATATAATGGGTTAGCTCTAACAAATTCAGCTGTTTTTTCCGTATGACGCACGGGCAACCAGGATGGAAACCTTAAAAAGTCTTGCAATTGCTCCGAAGAACGCTGTCTTTGACTAAAACTTGGTGCAATATTAACAGACAGTTTCATGCGTTTATTCAACTGAGCATCAAGCCTGCTTCTAATATTATAACGTTTGTATTCATTGGCAAAGATCATTCCCTGATCATCTTGAAAACCTGCCGAGAAAAAATATTTCAAATCTTTACTCCCCCCTGAAACACTCAATTGAATATTTTGCACTTTGGCATCTCTCACTAATTCTTTTTGCCAATCTGTTGTTTGTCCGTCTCTTAAAACCTGTTCAATGGCATAAGCCGCCTTATCCGTATCTGTTGCTGGAGCAGCTTGCGTTGTGATGCTTGGATCTTTAGCTCTTTGAGCTGCTTCATCGTAAAGGAATTCAAGATATTCCGTACTTGTCATTCTGGAATAAAGCTTATATGGTTCTTTAAAACCATTTGAAACTTTAAGATTATATTTAGGTTTTTCCGCTTTTCCTGATTTAGTGGTAATCAAAATAACACCGCTTGATCCTCTGGAGCCATAAATTGCGGCAGAAGCGGCATCTTTCAATACCTCCACTGATTCCACATCGCCCATATTCACAAAAGCTAATCCATCAGGTACGGGATGGCCATCAACCACCACCAAAGGGCTTGAACCTGCATTGATCGAACTTACCCCTCTAATGACAACTTTGGGATCGGTACCTGATTCACCCGATGTATTTTGAATTTGAACACCTGCCATTTTGCCTTGTAATGCCTGATCTAATCGAGATACAGGTAATTCTGCCAGATTCTCATTTTTGAATTTAGCTACTGATCCCGTTACATCGCTTCTTTTTTGAGAGCCATAACCAACAATCACCACCTCACTCAATGTACCTGCATCTTTTAAACTGATATTTATCAGTGTTTTATTTTGTATTTCAACTATTTGTGTTTCGTATCCAACAAAACTGAAACTTAGTTTTCCATTTTGTTCCGATTCATCCAAGGTAAGTGAGTAATTGCCGTTTTCGTCTGTGAAAGCACCCTTATTGGTTCCTTCAAGAGCCACTGTTGCACCAATTAAAGCTTCTCCTTCCTCATCGGTAACAGTACCTGTAACAGTGAATGGAGCAGTAGCTTTTATCAAGCTAAAGTTCTCATTTGGTAAAGATTCAATAAAAGGTGTTTTGTTACTTTCCAATCGTTTCAAAATAATCATATTATCCATTACTTCGAAAGTCAATTGGCGGGGCGTTAACAGATTATCCAAAACCAGGGATAAAGGTTTATCCACAAACGTTGCGTTTACTTTTTGATTGGATTGAATCAGTTTTGAACTGAAGACAAATGATAATTTGATTTGCTTTTCTATCTGTTTTAATACTTTAGCCAAACTTTCATCTTGAACATTCAGATAAATTTTATGATTCAAATCTGTCTGGGCATCTGCTTCATGAGCATAAGTAAATCCAACAATACAAAAAGCAAGAATAAATTGAATAATGGTTTTTTTCATTTCTTTAATAACGAATTCCTTGAGTCTCTTTTTTTTCATAAAATCTGGTGTTTATAAAAGTGGGTGAAATATAATTAACTGAAAAACATAAGCATACACAAATGAATGGCGTCCTAAACGGGCTAATCATTTACATCCTTTACTTTGAATGATAATTTGACCGTCTATCAATTCATATTCGGCTTCTATGGCCTTACAAATTATTTTTAGTTTTTTGTAGAGATTCTGATCTGACAAAGGCGCGGTAACCGGACAATTTTTCAATAAATCAGCATCATAAATAATATGAATCCCATACGCATTTTCCAACACTTCAAATACCTCATTGGCAGGGGTATCATCAAAATTGAAGTCCATCATTTGTACCTCCTTCTCTTGTAAAACAAGGATAGGCTCAGCGACCAAAGATTTAGTCAACTGTTCAACCTCTCTGTCATAAACCACCTTTTGATTGGGCGTCAGTATCAAGCCTTTAAATTTATCGGCCTTCTCATCAAATCCTTTTTGGGCAGAAACCGAAACTTTTCCGGTTTTAACCTCAACGACTACCTGCTTATCAAATTTATTAGCCTTAACTGAAAAACTTGTGCCTAAAACTTTGGTTACCAACTCATTGGCATAAACTAAAAATGGTTTTTGAGGATTTCTCACCACTTCGAAAAACGCTTCCCCTGTCAAATAAACTATTCGGTTGTTTCCAGAAAAAGAGGCTTCATAACTGATGCGACTTCCCGCATTCAGCGTAACCTTACTTCCATCATTCAGCTGTACAATCTGAGGATTTACGCCTTTATTTATGACTTCAATTAATTTTGATTTATTATCAGTAACAAACTTATCATACAAATTATCGGTTTGGTACCTTTCATATACCAACCAACCCCAACAACCTAAGCCAATGAAAAGAATGACAGATGCAGCCATTTTAAACCAGAACTGGCGAAAAAAAGCCATTTTTAAAGGCATCTTATTACTAACCGATTCCCTTACAAAATCAACTTTATTTCGCTCTATCTGATGAACCGTTTTTTGTATTAAACTCCTTATTTCTTGTTGGCTTATAGAAGGTTCCTCCACTTTAATCGCCTTCACAATGACACTTGCATCCTGTATAATATCCCATTTTTCAGGATTATCAGAAAGCCACTGATGCCATTTTGAATTTAACTCGGGGGTAGGTGACAAAACCCATTCCCGAAATAAATCATCCCAGACTAATTCTTGAAGACTGAAATATTTATATTTATCCATGTTGAAATAATAGATTAATTACTCCACATAGAGAGGAATGATACCGTTACATACCATTCATTTTAAATTTTTTTTAAAATAAATTTTAGTTTTGGACAAAATACAAGAATATTAGTCCGAAATATTCCGTTTTCCAGTTTTTCCTGATAGATTTAAAAGCCATTTGCAAAATATTAGAAACCGTTTGTGGTGTTATACCCAGCACTTCAGCTATTTGTTCGCGATTTAAATTTTGAAAAAACCGTAGATAAATAATTTCTTTTTGTCTTTGAGGTATATAAGTTAGGGTATCTTTTATTTGATTTGACAGTTGCTGTATGTTTTCATTATCAATAAAAGCATCTTCCACAGAAAATGATACTTCGAACAACTGGCTTTCATTGTCAGGAATAGGATCAAATGAAACTATATTTTTATTTAAATGAATACGTCTTCGTAAGGAAGACATCAGGTAAGCTTTTACTGATACATTTTTTGCAAGATGTTCGCGGTGTTCCCAAAGGTAAAGAAACAGGTCCTGAATACAATCTTTTACAATTTCTGAATTCTTTGTAAATTTAGATCCATACTGAAATAAGGTAAAGAATTGTACCGACATCAAGGCTTCAAAAGATGAAATATCACCTTCCGTTAAAGCCTGCCATAGTTCCAATTCTTTTTGCTGATTCATGTTTAAAAGTAAGTTTTTTTTTATTCTTTTTAAAATAAATCCTGGCAGGTGACAAGTGTATCTTTTTTAGTGGCATCTTTAAAGAATGAAAAGGAAGTTGTTACCTATTGGTCGTCAATCATTCCGCGATTTGCGGGAAGAAAACTGTATCTACGTTGATAAGACGGAATCCATTGACCATTTTTGCACACAGGGTAAAATGTATTTTCTTTCAAGGCTACGCCGTTTCGGAAAATCATTGTTACTTTCTACCCTTTAAGAGTTATTTCCTATATTTCAACAAAGAACCATTTCTATAAATTAAGTTTACCTATGTGCTATAAATTTACAGGCCTTATGTTGGGAATTTCCCTTTCGATTTCAGGCTTTTCTCAGCCAAAAATAGATAGTCTCCTGATTGAAAAAAAGATTCAGGCCAATGCGACAAGGACCACTCTTCCCAATGGAAATATTTTAATTGATTTTGAAAAGGATTTTTTTGGAAAATTGAAAGTAGATATTTCAAAGCTTTCGCCCGGTGATTCAGCCGTCCTTTTTATAGGTGAAAAATTAGATGAATCCGGTAAAATAGATAGAAAACCTGGGGGTAATATCCGGTTTTATCGCTACGCGATTGCTAAAAATACCCAGAATTATCTATATCTGCCCGATGTACCCGATAAGAAAAATACCTCGGGAAATGCCATCAGGCTACCCAAATCGATGGGTATTGTCGCACCATTCAGGTATGCTGAGATAGAGAAGGGACCTTCTTCAGGTAAAATAAGCCTTTCCAGGGAATATTTTCACTATAAATTTAATGATAATGCCTCCTCTTTTAAAAGCAATGATCAGGTATTAAATGCCATCTGGGATTTATGCAAACACTCCATTAAAGCGACCTCTTTTATGGGTTTATATATAGATGGTGACAGAGAACGGATTCCTTATGAGGCCGATGCATTGATTAATCAGCTTTCTCATTACGCATTAGACACGGAGTACAGTATAGCACGAAATACGTTTGAGTATTTAATGCAACATCCTACCTGGCCCACAGAATGGCATTTACAAATGCATCAGATTGCCTGGTATGACTATCAGTTTTCTGGAAATAAAGAACTCATTAATAAGTATTATGACTTGCTTAAACTTAAAACGCTGGAAGCTTTTGAGCAACCTAACGGGCTTATAAGTACGACGGCAAAACCTCAGCGACCCTCCTTTTTAGATTCTATTCATTATGTAACTTTTGATAAAAAACAAAGTCTTCTGGATATTACGGACTGGCCGCAAAGGGGAAATAAGGTGGCAGGACCGGAATATATCGGCGAATCGGATAATTTTGTTTTTTGCGACTATAACAGTGTGATAAATGCCTATTATTATAAATCGCTCGTCCTGATGAAGTCTTTTGCTGAAATTACAGGTCGTCAGGAGGATGTGAAATATTATGATCAAAAAGTTAAAAACTTATTCCAACATTATAATAATCAGTTTGCTGACCTTTCAACAGGCCTGATGAAGGACGGGGACACCACTTCTCACAGCTCCTTTCACGCCAATTTCTTCGCACTTTGTTTTGGTTTGGTAAAAGAGGAAAATAAAGAGCGCGTGAAAGCATTTATTAAGTCAAAAGATATGGCTTGCAGTGTTTACGCATCGCAATTTTTTATGGATGCGTTGTACAATGAAGGTATGGGGGATTACGCTCTGCAAATGCTTACAAAAAAAGACGAAAGGGGATGGTATCACATGATTGAAGTTGGAGCAGGTATGACCATGGAGGCCTGGGACTTAAAATTTAAGCCCAATCTGGACTGGAGTCATGCCTGGGGAGCCGCTCCATCTAATATTATTGCCTTTAGATTGATGGGCATTCAACCCGCAAGTCCTGGTTTTACCAGCGCGTTGATCAAACCTGAAATTGGTAAATTAACCCAGGCTGAGATTCGTGTGCCGACCCGTCTTGGAGAGATTGTCGAGAAAATAACCCAGGACGATATGATGTATCAAGTCAGATTGATTCTTCCCAAAGGCATGAAGGGACATTTAGAACTGCCCGTTTTCCAGAAAGATATAAAGAGCCTTCTTATCAATGGGACAAAAATTTTACCCTCTTTAAAAAATGATAAATGGGTATTTGAAAATATTCAGGGAACGTTGGATATTACTTTAAAAAAATAGCCGGATGAGACGAGATATTCTATTTTTTATGTTTCTTTTTTGTTCCGTGGTTCATGTATCGGCACAATCCAAACAGATTGCCCCCTTATGCCCTTTGGGAAATGAGTGGAAATGGGTATCTGAATATAGCGATGAATTTGAAGGCACAACGCTGAATGATGAAAAATGGTGGGATTTTAATCCAGCCTGGGTGGGCAGAAAACCTGCCTATTTTGACAGAGGAAATGTGTTGGTAAAAAATGGAAATCTTGAACTTTATGCCAAAAGTCTTCGTCCGGAGGAAGTGTCAGTGGAAAATAAAGCACGAGGAATGGACAAGTTTTCAACAGCGATAGTAAAAAGTAAAAAGAGAATTTTATACGGTTATTTTGAGGCGCGGAGCCGTTCCATGCGCTCGGGTGTCTGCAATGCCTTTTGGTTATATGACCCACTCGATACCGATAAAAAATATAGAGAAGGGGATGCCTCCGAAGAAATTGACATCTTCGAACTTTTTGGTAAACTACCTGATCCTCAGTTACAGCGAACTTTTTGGGCTACGGTACACCGGTATGAAACCCCTTACGTAGAATCGATTGTAAATAAGAAGAAAACAAAGCTGCCTGATTATTCTTTCCGCCAGCTTATGCCCTTTGATTTTTACAGTGATTTTCATGTTTATGGTTTACTCTGGACCCCTGAAAAACTAGTCTGGTATATCGATGGGAAAGAAGTTTTTCAACGTGTTAACGATCATTTTCACCGACCCCTGCATATTGTTTTCGATGCAGAAATTATGGAAGACTGGGTGGGACTTCCCGACGTAACAGATCTCCCCTCTGTTTTTTCCACCGATTATGTACGGGTTTGGCAAATGAAATAGAGATATGTTAGAATATTCAACGATTCGTTTTGTTTTCTCAGACATTTTTCAATTCTTCCCAAAACTGAGTTGACGAAATCACATTTCCTTTCTTAATATCATTTCTTTAGTTGATTTATAACAAAGATAATGAGTTTAATATATACATCAAATCTATCTGCTGCTGTCATTCTACTAAAACCAATCTTATACCTATGAAGTCCGATTTATTATTTGGATTCAGGTGATTTCTATAAGCGCTGCGAGAAACTTCTGCATCACTACCCCAGCTTCCGCCCCGATAAATTTTTACAAGGCCTTCAGCAGGACCTTTTGGATCAACAGCAGGTGAACTAGGGTAGTCTCCATACCAGTTACTACACCATTCCCATACATTGCCATGCATGTCGTATAAACCATATTTATTTGGGGAAAAGCTACCAACGGGGGAGGTTTTCTGCCGGTACAAACCGGCTGCATTTCCGTTATACGGATAATTACCATCATAATTTGATTGTTCCGTGGTCAGATTATTTCCGGTATTAAAAGGGGTATCACTTCCTGCTTTACAAGCATATTCCCATTCGGCTTCGGTAGGCAATCTGCAGCCCATCCATTTGGCAAAAGCATCGGCATCCACCCAGTTTACGTTGACAATGGGTCTGTTTTCTCTTCCCCAGGTATTATCCCTGGGTTTAACCCTACCAGTTGCTTCACAAAAAAGATCATATTGGGCAAAGGTAATCTCGTATTTAGACATTTTAAAAGCGCTGACCTCAACCTGAATCTGATCTTCATCGCCTTGCCTGCCAGGCTCATCTAAAGGGCTACCCAATAAAAAAGACCCTCCCGGTATTTCCACCCAATCCAGCACAGGTTTTAAAGAAAGAGAAGGGGCAGAAACTTCTTTCACCACAATATCTTCTATTATTTTAATTTTGACCTCATTTGGCACTAAAAAGGAATTAGATTCCCCGTAATAAACCTCATTTTCAGCTACGGCATATACGGTATAAAAAACTTCATTTCCTGGTTTGAGGTCTTTTAAATTTAAAAATAAAAGATCAATCGCATTGATAGAAGGCATTTTAAAATCATTGATGGTAGGATTCTGTGAATAGCTCCATGCAATCCCCGTTTCAGTAATTGCACTTGCACGATTTGCCATAATATTTCCAGAAAAACCCATTTTATCATCTTCTAAAAAGGTAGCTGCTCCCGTTTTTATTTGAATATCAAAAGTAGGTAAAACCAATGGTTTCGTGCATTTCAACAAATTAAATATCTCAGGAAAAACGGATGAAATGATAAAATTTATTTTTACTTTTCCATCATTCTCTATTTTTAAATTAAATAATTCTTTTGTTGCCAGTATCTTATTTGTTTTTTTATTGACAATAAATTTATTGATACTTACCCCATAAAATTTATCTTCTTTAAACAAACAATTTAATATTTCAATTTGATTTATTTCGTATTGTAAAATGATAGAATCATTTTTCATACTTGTCAGATAATCTCTGATTAAATAATTTTCTTGTTGCTGAATATTTGGGAAATCGAGCACAACATTGCCTTCCCCTTCGAATAAAAAGTATCCCTTTTCAATATTGATTCTTTCCTCTGTCGGATAATTATTTTGTGCATAATTATTCAAAGAGTTAACATAGTTAACCATGAACTGCGACATTTTTATAGAATCCCTATGACTTAAAGTCCCTTCGTTTTGAGCATATATCTGTGGTATTGTTAATATTGTAAGAAAAATACATAGCCATTTTATCATTATCCTACTTTTTAAATTTTGAATAGCAGATTATCTTTTTATTTAGATGCAAAGTAATATTTTCCTGGCATTTACATTGAATTTTTGAGAAAAGATTCTATTGAACAAAAAAGTAAAATGTTACCTTCAGAATTTTGCATCATATAAAATGAATGCAGATAAATATGCGGCCTTAAATCCATCAAATATCGCTTTTTCTAAATGATAATTTTAGGACAGGTCAGTGTTAATTCGATATCGCCTATACAGAATATATCCATTTCATATTCATCGAGTAATCGAATGAATTGTTGTTGATCTTCAAGTATATTCTTTGATAAATATCTCCCTGCCATTATTACATTTTGTTAAAACATATGTGGTAAAATATAGGACATATCTTTAATCGAAATGTAAAGACAAATAAAAATATTTATTTCCCCAATTTTAAGAAATAAACCTACCTTTCTTTTTACTGACTTCGCCAATATTTTTAGTTGTAAAGTAGTTTGAGTTGATTAAGTTGTTTAGTTAAAAGTAAAGTGTGAAAGGTAAAATTGCCATAAAAGGTAAAATATGGAAAATGACTAAACCCGAACAGTAAGACATTTTTTAGACATTTGAAACATGCGCATTTTACGCTTGACGTAACTGACGGAATTGGAGCGGGAGGTTTTTCCCTGGAAACACCTTCTGGCAAAACATTCAAGATAGTTTATCGGCTTTTTACAGAAGAGGAAGCAGATCATTTAGAAGAAGTTGTTTTGAATACCTATTGATCGGCTTCAATTTCGTATAATTCAATAGGTAAATCATCAGGATCTGCAAAAAAAGTGAATTTCCTACCTGTATGCTCATCTATTCTAATATTTTCCGTTGCTATTTGTTTCTTTGCAAGAAAAAGAACAGCTTCCTCTATATTTTGCACACCAAAGGCGATATGTCTTAATCCGGTTGATTCTGGTCTTGATAATCTTTGGGGAGGATTTGGAAAGGAGAATAACTCTATTAAATATTGACCATTTAGCTGCAGATCTAATTTATAAGACTGCCGTTCTTCCCTAAACACCTCATTCTTTATTTGGAAGCCTAAAATTTCTGTGTAGAACCATTTTGATTTTTCATAGTCTGCACAAATAATGGCAATATGATGAAGGGATTGAATACCTAGGTTTGGAACACGACGGGACATATCCTGCTATTTTAATCGGTTTCTTACTATTGGACGGAATAAACTATTTTAATCATTTACATAAGGCGCGTCAGAAATAGCTAATTTTTTAACGTTTTCCAACACATGTCCCATATAATTCCTCCAGATTATTTTAGTAAAAAGCCAATGGAAGGGATAAAGCAGCAGGCTATTCGAATACATGGTATATTTATAAATGATTTCAACTTCCCCTTGCTTAAGCTGTTTGGTAGACCATTCTCCTTGAAATTTCTCAAAACCCATAGAGGGCATCTTGAAGTCAGAAATTTCAATTTTCCAATATTCATTCTCTATTCTTTCCAATACTTTATCCATAGAAGCTTCTCCTCCTTTAAAATTAGAAGTTTTTGCCATAAATATTTTCCGGGTTCCGCCTTTTTTACCCCAGGTTTCGTCTTCTGTGCAATGGGTAACTCTGGGAGTTACGCTATACCCGGTATGAATTTTTGTGACATCACAAAGCATCGGGGTTTTAAACGCGCGTTCTAAGGTTGTTGGGAAGATGGAAGAAATTTGGGCTGACGATTTCATTTTTTCCTAAAGATATGCGCTTTTCCCTAAAAAAAGAAAGGAAGACACCCTAAGGTGTTTCCCTCCTTCCAAAATTACTCCCAGTTAAAATTCTTTATATTTTCTAATTAGTTTTACCATTGATGAAAATAATATTCAAAAATAATTTCATTATTCAACTAATCAAAATATTCAACAAAAACATGAGTTAAAATATCCAAATATTTTGAATGACGTCGGAATTTTTTCGGAATTTTTTCAAACTTTTATCGGAATTTACTTTTTATTTTTTATAACTTCTTGTTTTTCAACTGCAATTTGTTCTTTTATCTCTGCAATTAATTCTTTAGGCTTTTTTCCAAAATACGCTTGAAATTTTGTGTAAAAAGCATATTTGGTTAACCCAGAACGATATCTTATTTGATCTACGTTTATATTGTCTATATTTTCTTTAATAAAAACTTCAAGGGTAGCAAACAATTTATCGGAATCTTTCTTAATTTCTGCTTTATCATTCGCAACAAAATTTACCTTTTGTCTTCTGATGATAAAAAAGATGACCAATAAACCGATTAGAAGAAAACTAAAAATGAAGTACATTAATTTATTCTCTTTATTCTTAGTCTCTGTGGAGTTCATCACATCATCAGAAATCATATTTTCTATATCAAAACTAATTAAACCATTATTATTACTTCCGAAAAACAGGGTGTCACCACTAATCATATAGGATCTCCTGTTAAATTCTGTACCTTCTAAAATGGTCGTAATTATTTTATCCTTTAAATTATATTTCAAAATCCCATCAATGGAACTAATCCAATAATTACCAAACTGATCGGCATAAAGCGCATCTGTTTCAATGTCTTCATACATTGTTCCTTTAAATATATTTGTTATCTTATTGGAACCAAAGTCATATTCCCAAAGGCCCTGGAAACTAGTTGAGAGGATTTTATCATTTACCAGAAAAAGTCCGGTACTACCTATGCTGAATTTTTTTACCGGTTTATCACCTTCCAGCATATAAGCGCCATCTGAACAAGCCATCCATAATTTCCCTTTTATAATATGAATATTTGAAACATCTATATTTTTATCGATTATTTCAAATCCTGATTTTTTGCTATACTTTCCAAATCCATTTTGTCCACCCAGATAAAAATATCCATTGAAGAATAAAATACCAGCCAGATTCCTTATATGTTGCTTTGTTATTTTGCCAGGAATTACTATTTCCAGATTAGAAAATTGTTTGTCCACTCTATAGACATTATCTTCTAGGTTTGCTGAAAAATAGATCCAGTCTTTATCTATCCAGAAATTTGAATTTGAAAAAGAAAGGGTATCCTTAAAAATCTGTTTATTGTTTAGAAAAAATCCATTATAAGTGGACACAAAAATATCGTCTCCATTACTATAAATACCGCGTATAGAATAATCAGGATATAATTTTTTTATTTTATCTATGACTCTAAACCCAAACAAAAACTTATTCCTGATGAGCACCCAATAAATACCTTCGTTTGATAATTGCACCTGAGCAAAATCCATTTTAGGATCTGCTAATTTTGCCCATGTTTCATTTTTAGAAAGAGAAGCAGATACTTCCTCGAACTTAACTTTTGACTCCTTAAAACTTTTTCCATCAAATTCAAAAATTCCATCATAGCGAGCCATGATAATTTTTCCATTAATATTGCACATGTGTCTTATGGGGACAGGAGAAGTCATAATTTTAATAAGCGTAGTATCTCTCCCTATTATAGAAAATAGATTCAAAAAACACAGACTAAAGATTATAATTTTGCGCATATTAAATTTTGTCAGGTTAAATATAATGAAATATTATTTTTTCAATCTATTACTTTTTCCCATTGAATCAATGTTTCTGTCTATTTGTTTTTTCTTCAAAACGGAGGCTTTTACATCAGAAAGGTATTCTTTTGGTTTTTTTCCGAAATGGAGGACAAATTTGGTATAAAAAGCATATTTAGTCAGTCCGGTTTTGAATCTGATTTGTTCCACATTTATATCATCAATATTATCCTCTATATATTTTTCCAATTCAAAAAAGATTAAATTTTCGTTATTTTCCAAATCCTGTGGTAAATCAACTATTTTATTTTTAATACTTAGAATTTTAAAAAAAAAGAGCAACAGCAAACTAATCAATAGGATAATTGAGCTCCATAAATATAAATTGAAGCTTTCATTCTCCATAGAATCATTTCCATCTTCCGAGATTAACGCTTTAATATCAAAACTAATTAATCCATTATGATTACTTCCAAAATAAAGTGTATCTCCATAAAAAAAATAAGCCCTCCTATTAAATTCTGTACCTTCCAAAAAAGTAGAAATCATTTTATTTTTTATATTGTACTTTAGAAATCCATCAACGGTGCTTATCCAGTAATTTCCATATTTATCCTCGTAGAAAGCATCCGTTTCCAATTTTTCATACCTGGAACCGACTAACAGATTTTTCAATCTATTATTTATAATATCAAAAAACCAAAGTCCCTCGTAACTGGTTGAAACAATCCAACCATCTGCTTCAAAAATGCCTGTACTATTATTAACCTTAAAGATTTTTTTTAATTTATCATTTTCCAAGACATAAACCCCATTGTTAGCTGCTACCCAAAGTTTACCCTGAATTATATTTAAATGATTGATTTCAATACCATCCTCAAGAATTTCAATTTCCTTATTTTTATTATATTTCGCCAGTCCTTTTTCCCCTCCGATGTATAAATCACCTTTATAAAAACACAATACAGCAGCATTATTTATGCTATTCAATTTTTCCCTGTCGATGATTTTTTCAAGTGCTGATCCATCCCTTTTCATTTTATAAATCATCTCACTATTTCCAACAAAATAAAAATAACCGTTTTCCTCAATAATATTGCTATTTGAATATAAAAGCGAATCGGTGAATATGCGTTTTGAATTTAAATAAAAACCATTATAAGTTGAAACAAGCTGTGTATTACCTTTTGAGTATATGCCCCTGACAGCACTTTCCGGAAATGACCTTTTAATTTTATCTATTATTTTGAACCCATAAATAAATCTATTTTTAATCAATACCCAATAGATACCATCACTTGCCAGCTCAACCTGGGCATCATTAATATTTGGATTCACCAATTTTGCCCAAGTTAAATTTAGGGCATTTTTAATTATTAAATTCTTTACTTTGAAATCTGTTTTTATAAAATTTTCTCCATCAAACTCAAAAACACCATCATATCGGGAAACAACTATTTTACCACTTACCTTAGTCAATAATTTGATTGGTTTTGGCGAAGACACAATTTTATACAAAGTGGTATCCCTGGCAAATGAGGAAATATTGATCAATAAAAAGACACAAAATAAATTAAACTTAAACATTTGCCCTTCATTTAAGCTAGGTTATCTGGCTAACCGAATCTGATATTTTTTACCTTTTAGTTTTTCGTTTTTTACCTTAATCAATAAATTTTCCACTTTGCTTTTGTTTACGGCAACAAAAGACATAAAGTCCATACCCTCAATTTTACCGATTTCATGCAAATCGAGTTCGCCTTTTTTTACTAAAAAGCCAACGATATCTGTTTTACTAATTTTATCTTTTTTACCTCCGCTTATGAACAGGGTGACCCAAGGAGAGGGATCCGGCAGGGAATCGACAGCAGGAATTTCAAATGTCTCCGGAGGAACAGATAAATAGACAGGTAATTTTTCGTTTTTGCCAATCAAAAGAAAAGCATTCCCTTCAGCGTGCATCCTGGCTGTTCGACCATTTCGGTGTATAAAGTCTGTATTTTTAGACGGAATTTCGAAATGGATAATATTTCTCACCTCGGGTATATCCAGACCTCTGGCGGCGAGGTCAGAAGAAATGAGAAAAATAATACTTCCATTTCGAAAAGAAATGAGGGTCTTTTCTCTATCTGTTTGCGACATACCGCCATGAAAACAACCACTGGTTATTCCTTTTTCAGCTAATCGGGCACTAACTTCGTCGGCTGTTCCCCTTAGGTTACAGAAAATAATAGAAGGAGATGAACCCAGGTAACACAACAAATCAAACAAGAGGTCCAGTTTATCGAAAGTCTGAGCATAAATCACCTTAAGATTTAAACCTTCCGTTTCTTTTTCACCAACTGAGGAAAAAAGTAACGTTACTGGGGTTGAAACACCAACAAAATCGGGAATTTGTAACTTTTGAGTAGCTGAAACGAGAATCCTTTTTTTCAGACCAGTAAGCGTTTTTATGATATGAGCCATTTGGTTTTGAAAACCCATAGCCAAAGACTTATCAAACTCATCCAGGATGAGAAATTTAATTTTTCTTTGATCAAATGACCTTCTGTCTAAATGATCCAGCATTCTTCCTGGTGTACCAATGAGAATAGCTGGGGGCTGGCTCAGATTTTGGACCTCAACAGACATCGTATGTCCCCCATAACAAGTATTCACTTTATACCCCGTTTTCATTTTTTGCCATACATGTTCCAGTTGAATGGCCAATTCTCTGGTGGGCGTAAGGATTAACACCTGAACATCCTTGTTATTTTCATCAATGAGTTCAAAAACGGGTAAAAGGAAAGCAAGTGACTTTCCAGAACCTGTTGGTGCTAATAAAATAACCTCCGATTCTTCTTTTATTGCCTGAAATGCCTCTTCCTGCATTTCATTAAGCGTTGAAATATCGAGATTTTCTAATACCTTCTTTATTTTATTATTTATTTCCATTGGCACAAAGATGATTAGAAAACGTTGAAAAATACAAAATACCCATAAAAGAAATAATATCCTCCCATTATCTTCTGTTTTTTGCAACTATTTATTGTGTTTTCCGTTTAGCTGACACAAATAAACACAAAAACATGAAATCCAAATTTTTAAGTTTAGTATTTTTAGCAGTAAGCGCTTTGTTTTCAACGGCTCAGGCACAAAAAACAATTGTTGATATTGCAGTTGGTTCAACCGACCACACCACTTTAGTTGCTGCTGTAACTGCTGCTGGTTTAGTAGAAACACTTCAGAGTAAAGGTCCATTTACCGTATTTGCACCTGTAAATGCAGCTTTTGCTAAGTTACCTAAGGAAGTGGTTGCTACGTTATTAAAGCCTGAGAATAAAGCTGCTTTAACTAAGGTGTTAACCTACCATGTTGTCGCTGGAAATCTTGACGCAGCTGCAGTAGTTAAAGCTATTACTGATGGTGGTGGTAAAGTAGAAGTAACTACTGTAAGTGGTGGTAAACTTATCGTTAGTTTAAAAGATGGTAAGGTAATTCTTACAGACGAAAATGGTGGTGTTGCTACCGTTTTAGTTACTGATCTAAAAGGAGACAATGGCGTAATTCACGTTATTGATTCTGTGGTGTTGCCAAAATAATTGGTGCCTTACATCGTTTAAAAAAAACCACCGGAATTTAATTTCCGGTGGTTTTTTTGTTTAATTTAGCTTAAAAATGAAAATATTACATACCGCCGACTGGCATTTAGGAATAAATCTTTATAACGAATCCTTAGAAGAAGATCATCAGTTATTTATCGCCTGGTTGCTTGAAATCTGTATTCCTGAACTTCGCCCTGACGCTATTCTGATTTCAGGTGACATCTTTGACAAAGCTAACCCTCCCAATTATGCCCGTCAACAATATTATCAATTTTTAGCCCAACTCATTCCTCTGGGTATAAAAAAAGTGATTATCACCGCTGGAAATCACGATTCCGCAGCTATGCTGGAAGCACCAAAGGAAATTTTGCATCATTTAAATATTCATGTTGTTGGAAATATAAGTACAGAAATTAAAAATCTTCTGATTCCTGTTTCCAAAAATAAAGAAGATAAACCTGTTGTGATCGTTGCCGCTGTACCTTTTTTAAGAGATCAGGACATACGTACACCTCGATTAGATGAAAGTAATGAAACCATTCATCAAGCTGTCAGAGATGGTATCAAAAAAATTTATGAAGAGGTAGCATTAGCCTGCCAGATTTATCTGGAAAATAAGATTCCCGTTATTGCTATGGGACACTTATTTGCCAGTGGCGTCTCTGTTTCCGATTCCGAACGCCAGATACAGGTAGGAAATTTAGGAAGTATTGATGCCAAATGCTTCCCTGTCGAACATTTTGCTTATGTCGCCCTGGGACATATACATTTACCTCAAAACGTTCAAGGTTCAAAACATATCTGGTATAGTGGCTCTCCTATAGCTCTTAGTTTTTCGGAAAGAAAACAACAAAAGATATTGCGTTTGCTTTCCATAGAAGGAAATCAAATAACCAGCGAATCCATAAAAATTCCTGTTTTTCGGGAGTTGAAAAAGGTAGAAGGTGATTTTATTACCGTAAAAAACGAACTGGCTGATCTAAAGAATGACAAACCTTTACCCATGTTGGTAGATATTGCGATTTTAGAGGAAAATTATAATCCTGCCATCGGCAGAGAAATTGCTGCTTTTATTGACGAGGTAGCTCAAGAGAAAAAGGCTGATTTACGTATTGCAAATTATAGATATGCTTTTAAAAATAATATAGCTCCTCTCTCTGGTTTGTCCGATTTATCGCTGGCCGATTTAAAACCCAGCCAGGTTTTCCAGAATATTTTAAATTCAAATCCTTGGGCAGAGGAGGACAAGGAAGCTTGTTTCTCTATATTTAATCAACTGGTAGAAGAAATTCAAACGGAAAAATAATAACATGAAAATTCAAAAAATTTATATCAAAAACTTAAATTCCCTGGCAGGTGAACATCATATTGATTTTAATAAAAAACCCTTAGCTGATAGCCCTTTATTTGCGATCACAGGTCCTACCGGTTCTGGAAAAAGCACCATCTTAGATGCCGTTTGTCTGGCACTTTATAATGCATCACCCAGACAAGATAATGCCATAACAAGCTCATCGCTGTCTAAATCGGGGGCTTTAATAAGCAAAGGGGCAACCGAATCGGTGGTAAGTGTTGAATATACCCAGGAAAATATTCTTTACAAAAGTCAATGGTCAATTGCCTATAATAGAAATGGTAACTTAAATGAGCGCAAACAGGAACTTTCTTTCTTTAATCTTTCCAAAAATGACTGGGATTTAATAGAGACTAATACAAAGGTTCCCATTAAAAATACCCAGATTACCTCCCTCGATTTTATTCAGTTTACGCGGAGTGTTTTATTGGCTCAAGGTCAATTTTCCGCTTTATTAAATGCAGGTAAAGAGGAAAGATATGCATTAATGGAAAAAATCACCGGAGATGATATCTATAGAAAAATAGGTAAAAAGGTGTTTGAACAATATACCAGCCTAAAGAATAACCTGGAGGAAGACAAAAAAGCATTGGAAAACATTCAATTACTTTCAGAGGAAGAAACGCTAAATTATCAACATCAGTTAGCTACCCTCGAAAAAGAGTTAATCCTGCTAAATGAAGAAAAAAACGTTAAATCTTCCTTGAAAAAGACAAAGGAAAACATAGAAAATTATACCCGTTTATTTAACAACGTTGAAGCAGATTTAATTTCATGGGACCTGGAAAATACCGCCTTTCAACCCAATAGGAAGAGACTGGAGCTTTATGATAATTATCATCCATTGCTCAATGACCGGGAAGTCATAAATCAAAAGAACCGTTTTGTCAATGAACTGGATCAGCACATCATTAGAGATAACGTTTCTTTAGGCAACAAAGAAAAAGAGATTCAGGATAAATTAACTTATTGGTCAGACCTGTTGCATATTTCACTTAGTAAAGATTCATTTATCGACGTTCTGTTGCAAAAACTAAAAGCCATTCAGGTTGCTATGGACGATAAAAACAATAAAAATGAAGGGTATCAGAAAGCCCTTTCTGAACAGGAAAGAGCACATCAGAATTATGTAAAAGCAGAAAGTGAAAAGAATGAAAAATCGCAATTCGTCTATCAAATCGAGAAAAATAAAGAGGAAGCTTGGTCTAAAATAGAAACATTTAAAGCGTATATACCCTTATTTGAAAAACTTCCTCAAGGTCAACAAATATTTAATTCTTTAGTCACCCATAGAAATACCCTATTCCAAGAGTTAGGTATAGACCTGCATATAAAGTTGGAAGATGCCAAAAACACGGTTAAAAAAGAAGAACGAAACCTTTTTGCTCAAATGGAGGATATTCGAAAGTTAGGAGAGAGAAGTAAAATTGAACAAGCATTTGATGAAATTATTGTAGTCGAGAATCAGGTAGGTCAAGTTCTCTTCCAACTTGAACACATCCTTAAACTGGAGGACGATTTAAAGAAGATACTTCAAAATAATGCGTCCTTAGCTAAGGAATTAACATCCTTGAAAAATCAATTGGTTACCCTGGAGGAAGAAATAATTCAACATAAGACGGCATTATCAGAAATTGAAAAAATAATTGCTTTAGCTGCAAAGGAAAAAGATTTAGCACTTCTCCGGGAAAATTTGGTAGAAGGGGAGCCTTGCCCTTTGTGCGGTTCCATTCATCATCCTGGAATTACTGAAATTTCGGATCAACTTATATCCTCAAAACGCAACTTTCTTGATAATTCCCTCAGGAATTTAATCGGGACTAAAGATGATACTGTAAGAAAGATATCTCAGCATAGTGCTGAAAAAGGGAGTAATGAATCAAGAATTGAAGAGATAACCAATCAAAAGGAGTCTTTCTTCCGTTCAGCACAAACGTTGAAATTTTTAAATGTAAAGGAGGATCTTACCATTTCACATGAAAAGTTAAAAACTTTACTTAAAGAAAATTCAACACAAAAAGAAAAAATTCATTACATAAAAACAGCTTTAAATAAACTGGATGGTCTGCAGGAAAAATGGCAAAAAGAAAAGGATAAACTATATCGTTTTGATAGCCTGGATATTGAAAAAGCTGAAATCCTTTCCTTTTTTATTGAAAATTTAAATGTTTCTGATTTCAATGAGATAAAACCTTTCTTACAAAGTCTGTCGAAAAAACAAGATCTATATAAGGATTTAGACAAAGAATTCCAACAATTAGAAAAGGATCTGGATTTAAATAAAACGGGCCTTGATGAAATCATAAAGAATATCCAAAGGAATCTTGAAGAATTAGACCAAAGAAAAGATGCCACACAAGGCGCTCATTTACTTTTAAAGGAAGCCATAGAAAGGCTGGATCAGTTTCCAAAAATTGAAAACCCGCTAAATCATTTGACGGAAGAACCAAGAGCTATGCAACAGTACCTTTCTGATTCAGCTACTTTAACCAGGGAAATATTTAAAAATAAAAAAGAAAAAGAAGAACTCGAGGTGGAGTTATCTGGCCTAAACCACCTTTTTGTACAAAATCTTGAGAAAGCTGGATTCGCTTCCCCTGAAGCATTGAAAAGTATCCAACTTACTTCAGAAGAAAGGAAAGAATTTCGCTCTAAAAAAGATCAATTAGACCAGCAGTATAGTTCTCATCAAACGAATAAAAACAACTATAAGGAAGAACTTAAACAGTTGGAAATACAGGATGATCCTGAAATAAATCTTTCCCAGATAATGAATGATCTGGAGCAGCTGGAGCTAAGTATTTCAAGTCAATTCACTCTAAAAGGGAGTATTGGACAAATAATGGAAACCGATGGACGTGCAAGAATCAAGCATGAAAAGGAGTTGCTTGAAATTGAAAAGAAGAAAAAGGCACTTCGGCCTTATGAATTATTAAACACTTTGATTGGTGATGCGCAGGGAAAAAAATTCAATGAATATGCGCAGGAATTGACTTTAAAAAGATTACTACAGGCGTCGAACCAAAATTTAGCCTTGATAAACGCACGTTACCTCCTTGATATGCCTCAAAAGGGCGAAAACGATAGCGATTTATATGTCATAGACCAGTATATGGGCAATAACCGAAGGGCGGCAAAAAGCACTTTATCGGGCGGAGAATCTTTTTTAATATCCCTTTCTATGGCGCTGGGGCTAAGTGATTTAGCCTCCGGCAAAGCCGAATTGGGTAATTTATTTATCGATGAAGGCTTTGGAAGTTTGGATCCAACTACCCTGGAAAGCGCCATCTCCATGTTAGAAGAAATCCAATACAGACGAGGCAGAAGAATCGGAATCATTAGTCATGTGTCGGAATTAAAAGAACGTATAACTACTCAGATAAGAGTTACACCCACATTGGGAGGAAATAGTTCCATAGCATGTGTCTAAGCAGAAAGACTTGTTTAAAAAAATAATACCATGCCTCATTGTTTTTTTATTTAAATTTGCTTTGAAGAATAATTGACATTATGATTTTTTTCATTTTAATTAACATTTTTACCGCTAATTTTCATAGTACACCTATGGAACATGAGGGGATATGTTGTAAAATGAAAGAAAACAAAGCAGATGAAAAAATCGCTTCTTGTTGTTTAGAAAAAAATAAACATTCATGTGAGGACAAAGGATGTGGGGGCACTTGTGGTGATCCATTGTGTAAATGTCCTTTAACAGACTTTCAAATATCTCTTCCTCCATCTGCTATTAACCCTGTTTCTAAATTTTCTGAAATAATCGGTAAGGCTACTTTTTATTATCAGAATGGATATTTTAATATAAACTATTTAGACATTTGGCTGCCGCCAAAAATAGCTTAAATCAAATTTTTTTATTCAATTTTTATTATCAACCTCTTTAATTGTCTGACAATTAAAGAATAATATCTATTTAACAATGAAAAAAATAATTTTTATTGCCATAGCCAGTTATTTATTAGCGGCTAATGCGATATTTGCTCAAGTGAAAAAGGCAGAAATCATAGCCACAGGATTGACTTGTTCCATGTGCTCCAACGCCATTTATAAACAGCTGAATACCATCGTTGGTGTAGATAGCGTCCTCACCGATTTAAATACCAACACTTTTACCGTTTTTCTTAAACCTGACAATAAATATGCACCCAATTTATTTAAGGAAAACATAGAAAAAGCCGGCTTTTTTATCGGATCATTGATAGTAACCGTGCCTGGTTCGGTTATTACAAGGAACGCTAATCAATTTATACCTTTAGGTAAGGGTTCTTCCATTAATGAGGAAGAAATCTCCATCAAAATTTTCGATGAAGGCTACGTAACGCAAAAGGAACACAAGAAGTACTTGAAAACATACGCTTCTGTTGGAACCTATGCGCTAAAAAAGCCTGATGTTTTTCATTATAAAATAGAAAACAAATGAAGAAGTACCTATTGAGCGTAGGTCTTCTTTATATCATTTCTTTTTTAGGTGCACAAGAGTTGTTCGTTGTAACTGATCCTGCAAGCAATATGCCTGCAGGATCAAGTAATATTCGATTATCACAATCCCTATTTAAAGAACTTTTAGAAGACGGCTACAATTATCATTTTATGCCCGAAATTTCCTACGGAGTCAATAAAAATTTAATGCTAAGAGCTGCCAGCTTTTTAAGTAACAGAAGTAATAAATTGTATCTGGAAGGAGGAAGTCTCTTTGTAAAATATCGCTTTTTTTCGTCTGATGATATCCATAGTCACTTTAGAATGGCTGCTTATGGTCGATTAAGTAAGAACCGTGCTGATATTCATCAAGAGCAAATTGAAACGATGGGCCACAATAGTGGATATGAACTTGGTCTCATTTTTACAAAACTGGTGCATAAAACGGCCTTTAGTAGCTCCGTAAGTCTGGAAAAAGCAACAAACAATAATCCAAGCTATGTTTTTCCTGAAACCCAGGACAATACGGCCCTTAATTATTCCCTTTCCTGGGGGCGTTTGATGTACCCGAAAACCTATAGAAGTTATAAGCAAACTAATATCAATCTAATGTTTGAGTTTTTAGGTCAGACATTAAGTGAGAATAGAAAAACTTTTATTGATGGTACTGCAGCCCTTCAGTTTATTGTTAATAGTCAGAGCAGAATTGATCTGGCTTACCGAAAATCATTGTTCAGTAATATGTTAAGATCTGCTCCAAACGGGGTTTATCTTAATTTTGAATATACCTTTTTTAATTTCAAAAAATAACTAAAATGAAACAACTACTTTTAATTTTTTCTTTGTTCTGTTTAACAAATATCAATGCTTATTCTCAAACATCCGCAAAGAATCTGAAAGTAACTTATGCTGATAGTGTTAATACAGGACTGATCAAAGAAGATTTAAAGAAAGGCAGTGTTCCAAGAACCACTTCATTAAAAATGGATAAAACCAGTTTAACTTTAAGCTACTACTCCCCTGGCGTCAGGGGAAGAGTCATCTGGGGTGGTTTAGTTCCTTTTGATCAGGTTTGGGTAACCGGAGCACATAGTGCAAATAAATTTGAAATTAGCAGTGATCTTAAAATAAATGGAGAAACCATAAAAGCAGGAACTTATGGTTTATTCACCATTCCTGGAAAAGATAAATGGATATTTATTCTAAATAAAAACTTTGAGCAACATTTATCAGATGATTATGATCAGAAAGATGATGTTTTCCGTTTAGAAATCAAGCCGGTACAAAGTGAACTCGTACAACGATTAACTTTTGAATTGAAAGAGACATCTAAAAAAGAAGGAGCGCTCCATTTCAAATGGGAAAAAGTAACTTTTTCCGTTCCATTTTCCACCCTATAATTAAAGAAGGGCTGTCTTATTCGGATAGCCCTTCTTTTCCATTTGATGATTATTTTTGTTACTTAGCGCTAACCTTTAAAATTCTTCCCGGGCCTTCTAATGAAATATAAATAGCGCCATCAGAACCTTGAATAACATTTCTAAAGCGACCCATTTTTTCCATCCAGATATTTTCCTCCACCACTTTATTGTCTTTAATAACAAAACGATAAAGCTTTTGCCCGGCAAGACCCGTAGCTAAAAAATTACCATTCCAGGATTTAAAACTTTCCGAGTTAATAAAGGTAATACCGCAAACGCCAATAGAAGGTGTCCAGGTAAATATGGGTTCTTTTATACCCTCTGCTTTATGATCATTTGAAACAGTGGTTCCGTTATAATTTATGCCGATAGAATAGGTTGGCCAGCCATAATTTACTCCTTTAGAAATGATATTTATCTCATCGCCCCCTTTTGGACCATGTTCAGTCTCCCAGATATCACCTGTTTGAGGATTTAATGTTAAACCCTGAGGATTTCTGTGTCCATAGGAAAACATCGTTGTTGGCTTAGTATTACCCGGAAGCACAGGATTATCTTTAGGCACATCGCCATTATCCTTCATTCTATGAACTTTCCCCCAGTTTAATTTCGTATCCTGGGCATTTTTATTCGTAGAATTTGGGCCACCTAAACTAGATCCTCCCCCTTCGCCGATACTAACGAACAAAAAATTATTTTTATCGAAGGCAATTCGGCTGCCATAATGATTATTAAAGGTATTACCGCCACCGGTTGCGAAAATATCCTCTACATTTTGAATTTTGTCATTTTTAACTTTGAATCGAACCAACTTAACTTCCGTGTTTTTTTCAGACACAAGAGAAGTGAAAGTGGCATAAATCCAACCATTTTTATCATAATTCGGGTGCGCTTTCAAATCCATGAAACCACCTTGACCAACTGATTTTATAGTTGGAAAACCTTCGAGGAGAATAGACTGATCTCCTCTTTTAATATATATTTTTCCCTTTTTTTCTCCGTAAATCAAATCACCGTTAGGTAAAAGTTCCATGCCCCAAATTACATCATTGCCTGTAACGATGGTTGTTACATTAATTTCAGGGTCATTTGCGAGGGTTGAATCAGGTGAAAAAGCAGTCTCAGATTGTTTGCAAGCGTTATAGAAAACGAGAGCGAAACAACACAAAAAGAAATATTTAAGTCTCATTTGATTAAAATTTAGGGTTATGGTATGTGATTTAACAAATATAACTTTAATTTGGTAATCTTATACTGAATCCACAGGTCAAAAATGAATAGGTATTCATAGTTCCAACACTTCTTCCTGCTGAAATATCCAGCTGGATATAATTTTTGGGGAAATATAAAATTCCACCTTCGATAAAAGTCTGATTAATCTGATTTGAATTTCCAGCCAGTTCTATTTTCTGAGTATCACCATGCCCTTGTAAATAGCCACCGAATTTATCAGAAAAAGCCATTTCTGCGGAAAGAGCATAATAATAATTTGGATTTTTATTATCCCCGTCCCAGTCGGCACCAAGATTATAACAAATCATCAACCAATCTGTTATAGGATTTGCAAAGGATAATTCCAGGGTTGGATTTAAAGATTTAGTCCTAAACACTTTTGAAGTGGCGAAAGGAAATCCCGTCCTACCAATAAGGGTTACTGCAGGAATAGCTCCTTTATTTTCTAATAAAGCATATTTAAACCCAACTCTTGCAGGTTGAAAACCTGTTGTAAATGCTTCCTTATTTAATCTTTCTTGCCAAAGCGTATAATCAAAACGCAACTCGAATTTTTTTGAAACACCATAGCGAAACAAGGTAGAATTGAGTCCGGTTCCCCTTGTATTCTGGGTGGTAGAACCGACTTCTTTTTGATTTTCGGTCCAAAAACCAGTTTCTATTAATATATACTTTTTTGGTGTAATGAATACGGCATCGCCAAAACCAGGTCTGTCAGGGGTAATTAATCCTAATGTATCCTGACCAAATATTGGCAGTAGGAAAAGAAAATTTAGCAGTGTAATAATCCCTTTTTTCATATAGGAATGGTTTGTTTAATTAAAAAAATGCAACTTTTGCGACATAAAATGAACGAGCGGGTGAATACTTTTGATTGAAAAATGGCTTAACATTGCTTTTTTATCGAAAAAACAATAAAAAACATCTTTTTCCTTCCGTTCGATACGGGCAAATATAGGTCTAAAATCATATTCACTTCTAATTTCAACACCATATCTCAATAAAATCTTTTTTTCTTTCCCATTTTCCAGATAAGAAATTTCACCCACAGGCGTACCTTCTGGCAGTATTATATTTGAACTTAATTGAATACCAAAACCCGTTGACAAAATAGATTGATCAGCAAAAACCTTTAATTGCTGAAAATCTTTTTGCTCTTTAATGTTGGAAAATGAAGAACCAGAAATAATATTCATTGGCTTTGCCTGATCAAAATATAAGGCATTCCATTTTTCAATGGGTCGATACGGCAACGCCTCAGGAAGCTCTGTTCTTCCACTCCACGCATAATCTAAAGCCATGATATAGGCTCCAAATTGTTCCATATTGAGGAACATATTTTTCTCACTACTTTCAAAATCTGCCCAGGTAGTCTGTAAAACACCAGCATTTACTTGTTGAGCCGCCTTTATAAATCCGCTGATATTATTGGGATAAAACCAGGTACTAGCTATCGGAATTTGTCCATCTTTTAACCAGGTATTTAAATTAGGTAAATAAACAGACGGATCATTATTATTGAGATAATGCCAGTCTGCGACATAAGTACCTTTTGGGATGGTATTTCTAATTGTTTTTGCTCTTTCATCGTTTAGACCATTGCAGGCATCCGGACATTCAGAAGGAGAAAGCCCCATATCACCCCAGATCATTAATCCCAGTTTATTGGCTTTGGCCATACTATCCATTAGGCTAAGCTGAATGTCCCAATATTTAATCTCATTTTCACGAGGTTCATGAAAGCCAATCATGCCAATTTCATCAAAACCAACATGTATTGTTTTAGGTGCCAAAAGAGAAATCGCCTCCTTCCAAATGGATAAAACAGCCTCTTTTGACGAAGGCAAAGTAGGATTTAACGTATAAGGATAAGAAGGATTAACCGCCATAAACCTATTTTCCATAGGCTTAAAAAACCATTCCATGTGCCCCAGACTTTGAATAAGGGGAATAGGTTCAACCTCATATTTACGAAAAAAATCAAAGGATTCCTTTAAATCTTTTAAAGATATGGAAATAGCATTTTGAATATTTGGAAATGATTTCCATACAGCCTGTTCACATTGAACGACCACTTTATTAACTTTAAACGGCAGTAAAATTTTTTCAAATTGCCTTTTATGAAAATTCAAGGAGGTGGGACCCGTAAATAAATGAATCCCTCTCCATGCTGTTTTAGGTTTATCCTCGAGGAATAAAGTTGGAATTTGAGGTCGTTCATTTTTTATAATGGTTAATTGCAAAAGCGTATATAGAGCATGCTGAAGACCTGCTGAAGATTGATATACCAAAGAAACACCTTCTTTATTCACTTTAATTTGATAAGCTTCTTCATTGCCCAAATCTCTTTTTTCACACTGAATGACAGGTAAATATTTTTTCTCCGATGTCCATTTTGAAGAAAATAATTCCAGAAATTTCCATTGAAGAGAATCCAGCTGATCTTCCAATTTTTCAGGAAATACATAATAGTCCTTTCCATAATCCAGACGGCTTGGTTTAGGAATAACCAGCGGATGATCCTCCATAACGGGGGGAATCCAGGATTCTTTTAAAATGGCAGGATTACTGGTCAGGGAATGTACTTTTCCGAGGGGAATTGAAACAGTATTTATTTCTTTAATATGAATAAACCGAAGCATAGAATCCCCAGGATGAATGGGAATATTTCTTTCTTCCAGAAATAAATAATGATCTCTTTTTGTATAATCATCTTCATTAACAGACTGTTGACTATGGTCAACAAGAGAAAAAGGATGCGAACTTATTATTTCAAATAATCCCCAAACTGTATGAAGACGAAGGAATTTACCTTTAAACTTATTTAACTGCTCCTTTGAAATGAACCCATCATTGCTTTCAAATGTAGCATCTTTCAGGAAAGGCATCCAAAATTTGGCATGTACCAAATCTATCATTCCAGTATCTGCTCTGTTCCATTTACCTTTTATGTCAACGCGAATACTTTCTTTGTTCTGCAATAAAGTGTACGTTCCGCTAACAGCTGTATTTTCAGAGCCAATAAATAGAATATCCCTGTTTTTAATTGTTGAATCAATATCCTGTTCCCACCAGGTAAAGTAATAATGGTGTTTTGATTTATCCAAGTTAAAAAAATTCAATTCAGAACCATTACCCCATTTAATGCCCTGGCTTTCTAAAACCAAGCCTTTTTTGGGTATTAAATGTGCTGAGGTAGATTGAGCTGCCAAAAAGTTTATGGTTAGAAAAAAGGAGATAATCCAAGGGGATTGATTCATCATTGTGTTTTTTAGAGGGAAAAAGAACTCACTAAAAATATTAATAAATTGCAGAAATAATGACCATAAACTACTAAATTTAAAAAAATCAACATTCTACTTATGAAGTTTTCACGAAAATCAACTTTTTTATTGCAAATTTTCATTGCTTTCCTTTTTAGTCCTTCGGTTCAGGGACAAATAAGCAGTCATTCGCAAAATAAAAATGTACTCATTATCTATTCCGATGACCATACTTTTCAGGCATTAGGTGCCATGGGAAATAAAATTATTTCCACACCCAATTTGGATAAACTGGCAACTTCGGGGCTCCTATTTACTCAGGCCCATGTGATGGGCGGACATCATGGAGCGGTGTGTGTACCAAGCCGGGCTATGTTAATGACAGGACGTTATGTGAATCGCCTTCCTTCTGACGGAGGGGTGATACCCGACAGTTTGATTAGTCTGCCAGAGACCCTTCGCGAAAATGGATATGAAACCTATCACACGGGAAAATGGCATAGTGATAAGGCCTCCCATCACAGAATGTTCAGTGACGGCGGGGACATCTATTTTGGCGGTATGCATTTTGAAAAAGACGGTGGACAATTTAACCCTATGGTTCAGGCATTTGATCCTATGGGCATTTTTCCAGAGTCAACCAAACGAAAAAGTGAAATTTATAGCAGCACTTTATACACCAATAACGCTATTGAATTTCTTCGAAGTGACAAGGCAAAGTTCGGGCCTTTTATGTGCTATATTGCATTGACCTCCCCGCATGACCCGAGGACGCCACCAGCACCTTACGACCGGTTGTATGATCCAGCAAAAATTCCTTTGCCTAAAAATTTCTATCCCATTCATCCTTTTGATAATGGAGATTTAAATGTTCGGGATGAACAATTATTGCCAACACCAAGGACGCCGGAAGCAATCAAAAGAGAAATAGCCCTTTATTATGGCATGATTTCAGAAATGGACGCACAGGTAGGCAGGATACTTGAAGCTCTCGATAATGAAGATTTAAGAGAAAATACCCTTATAATATTTGCCGGAGATAATGGTCTGGCAGTGGGTCAGCATGGTTTACTTGGAAAACAAAATTTATACGAACATAGCATTCGTGTTCCCATGATATTTTCCGGACCTGGCATTCCAAAAAATAAAAAAGCAGATGGGTTTGTCTATTTAAGTGATATAGCCCCAACGGTCTATGAATATTTAAAAATACCCGCCCCTAAAACGGTAGAAGCAAAATCTTTAATGCCCCTCATTAAAGATCAAAAGGCAAAGGTTCGGGAAAATATTTATAATGTTTATGGGCATTGGAGCAGAAGCGTCAAAACAGCAGATGGTATGAAGTTAATCGTTTATAATGTAGCTGGAAAAGAAACTACGCAATTATTTAATCTGAAAAAAGATCCCATGGAAACCGTCAATCTCTCAGGAAATTCTGCATATCAGTCATCTATACTTAACATGAGAAATATTTGCAGACAAGAGATGATTGCAGCCCATGACGACCTGGATATTAATCTGCCTAACTGGGGAAGAAAACCAAATCAAAAAGCCAGAGGAAAATAAAAAAACTGGGGAATGAGTACAAAAGGATGTTTGCTTACTTAATAGGTTGTTCAGTTAATCAACAACATTAAAAAAACAACCTATGAAAATTAACTTCCTTTTAAGAATACCCACTGTGTGTTTCTTATTAAACATTGTTTCTTTACAAGCGCAAACCCAACAATTATCAGATGGCTTACCTGGCCGATTTGACCAAAACAGAAGAAATGCACCAAGGCCAGTTAGCACTCAGCCTGCCTTTCGTTCTTATGATGGAACCAACAACAACATTGCAAGAACAAAGGCAGAATGGGGTGCAACAAACGTAGCGTTGGCGAGAGAAATTCCTGCTGAATACGGCGCTACAGACACCAAAAACGCCATGGGTGGAACAAGTCGTCCATCAGCAAGACAGATTTCAAATGCTATTTGTGATGAACCTGTAACTACCTTTAGCTCAAGAAATTTAAGTACTTATGTTTATGTATGGGGACAATTTCTTGATCACGATATGGTATTAACCCCAAGTAGCACAACGGAATCAGT
>Ga0209088_10000308_pt1 | contig 35794 bp, 55 predicted proteins | sample S_140625_EF_Meta_FD_187324 | JGI IMG/M metagenome (GOLD analysis project Ga0209088, IMG submission 187324) | Freshwater microbial communities from Lake Simoncouche, Canada to study carbon cycling - S_140625_EF_MetaG (SPAdes) (version 2) | ecosystem: Environmental > Aquatic > Freshwater > Lake ... | reverse complement strand
CTACGTCAGCATTATCATCCACAGGAATTACCTTCACCGAAGGTCGGTTTTGGCGTTGTTCATTAGTAACTTGATGAACGTGTTGCGGTAACTTGTTGATTGTTAAGCAAGGTCTAGCATTAATTGTTTGGCCTTGTACTGAACCACGTGTTGCCAACACATCCGCAGGCCATTGCCATTGGTTGTCAGGCGAACCCGCCTCAAAACGTAAGTCGTCAAGCTCATCTTCTCTTGACTCTGAGTAAGCAGAAACCGCCATAGAAAAACGGCTACGCATTGTAGCCAGCATATCCCTAGGATCGCTTTTCTTGTTGCCGCCATTAGCGACAACACCGACGGTTACCATTTCATCACTCATTTATCAGTCCAATCACTTCCGTGTTACGCATCATTAGGTAATCTTTACCGTCGATAGTCGTCGTTTGACCTGTGTATTCACCAAACATAATATGATCCCCAACTTGAACATCCATATTTGATAAGTTTCCATTTTCTAATTTCTTCCCTGGGCCAATTGCGCGTACATATCCGCTAAACAACTTCTTAGCACCTGGTACAAAAATAATACTGCTTACTTTTTCTTCGTCTTGCTCTACTACGATGCAGTCGCTTAATGGTTTAAGTCTCATTTGTTACCTTTTTTAGTAGCTTCTCTTTTTGCTGAGTACGCAATTGCTACGCTTTGCTTAATAGGCTTACCCGCAGCAATTTCTTTTTTAACATTTGCTCTAAAAGCTTCTTTACTCGGAGATTTCTTTAATGGCATTTTGAGGCCCTCTTTCTATATATTCAAGAACTACACTTAAATTTCGTTCTAGCCAACCTAATCTAGTATTACATTGTTGGCACAATACACCCCTATATGTTCTAGGAATTATATGGTCTATGCACATTTTTTTAGCTTTTTCCCCGCAAATTTCGCAAGGTTGCGCTCTTAAATATTTAACTTCTTCTAAACTTAACCCGTATTTCTTTTTAGCATCATATTTTAACTGGTTAAGTATTTTTTGGGGAGATAACGTACCGTTATTTGCAAACTTATGTCTCTCATTACCACTCAAAATTACTTACCTTTCTTAGCGGTTTTAGCTGAGTCTTTAAAATCTTTAGCTGAAGGTGCGCCTTTAGCGCCAGGCTTTCTCATTTTTTCACCTGAGCCTGCTTTGATGCGTTCTTGCTTTGCGTGTATGTTTGCGTATAAACCTGGTTTAGCTGCCATAATATGTCCTTAACACTTCCATTTTTTAAGTGCTGCTTTTGCTCTAGGTGCTTCACCTTTAGCATTTTTTACTACGCCACCCATTCTAGCACAGAACGATGCTTTACGGCCTTCGTCTGCTTTTGTCTTTGGGCTTGGTGCTGGTGCTTTTAAGTTACTGCCGTTCTTAGCGTTATACTCTGCACGGCCTTTAGCTGTCATGCCAGCGCCTTTATCTGTAGGCTTGTAGTTTGCGTCTTTACCTTTTGTGGTATGCGCAATAGGTTTGTCATGTGCTTTTTTTGCAGCCATTTTAACTTCCCATCCATGAACTAGATATACTGCCACCGTTAGCATACGACTTTTTTATGCCTTTGTCAACATACTCACGATGCGCTACTGGAAATGCAAACGTGACGCATAGTGCATCCGCTGCATCAGGACTTGCCATGCCTCTTGCCTTCATCTCTTTCTTACCTTCTAAGAAGATCGTACCACTACTATTTGGTTTCTTCATTGGGCCTGTGAGGTCTGACTTTAGTTTTCTATCCTCTGGTATGCTTGCAGTCTTGAGCCAGTCGCGCATGGCGCCCCACATCTCTGCGCGCTTGTTGCCCCACATGATGCTGTTCTTAGCGCGTGACCCAAAGTTCACACCTCTTACCTTGTAGCGTTGCTCGGTTAGCCGATCCAATATGCCATACCCTAGGCCGCCTTCGTCGATGACTGTCATCACGGGCTTGAACTCTTCTATTGCTTCAATGACGCGTCCAACGATAGACATCGTGTCCTCGCCTTGGTACCGCTTGATGCTAATGATGTCACGCCCTTGACGCACTAAGATGACTGTGCTATCTGCCCCGCCGCGCGCTGGGTCAACTCCGATAACAATCGGCGCAGAAGTATCTTTGTACCTCTCTCGTTTGAAAGCGTCCTCGACAAGTGTAGGACTGATAAACTGATCTTCACCTGCCGATGGAAACTCACCGTATACCTCGACCCTCGCCTGCGAAGAGTCCTCACCATACTCGGCAATAATCTGTTCGTAAACCGCTTTATCTGTATCCTCGACCTGACGTGCATCTATCTGTCTCCCGTTCCAAAAGTCTCGTTTAGAGTTGAAGCACTCAAAGAAGTAGCCTTGGTTGCGGCGCGGGTTGCTGAACGCGAACCAATACCGATCTAATATGTTCTCCGTGAAGAAGCCCGCTCCCACGGACCAGATGCCGTCAGGTATACCACTTGCTTCATCAAATATTAACATCATGCCGTCGTGGTTATGCACACCCGCGTAGCTGTCTGGGTTCTCTTCACTCCACAGCTTACCCTCAGCCGCCCAGTACCGCGTCCCCTTCTTGAGGTCGCGCTCGACTAGCTCGCACACCCACTTGGCTGGCACGAGCTTAGTCGCGCTGATCTCCCACCAATGCGCGTTGATGATCATGGCCTGCCACTTAGTCAGCTCGCCCCAGGTGACGGACCTTAACTGCGACTCGCTGTTAGCTGACACCACTACCGAGCTACCTATGCGTGTCGTTAACATCCACAGTATTAGCCAACTTACAAGTGCCGACTTACCAATCCCCCGCCCTGAGCTTACTGCCTCACGTAGCGTTGTCATGTCGACTTGCCCTTGATTATCTTTGATGTGCTTGGCGATTGTTCTTAGCACGTCGCGTTGCCATTGTCTTGGCCCTCTGAACTTTGCTAACGGCGTGTTGACTTGCCCCCACGGGAACGCGAACAGCACGAACGCTTCAGGGTCGTCCGCAACACGCGGGTCCCACAGCCGTGACATTAATAACTGTTCTTCATCCGAGCTATATATAGGTAGTTGCATTATTCGTTGTCTACGACGGTGCCTTCAATAACACGCGATTGAGCTTCTTGCAAAGCTTGAGTAACACTTATTTTCTGGTACACATCTACGCTAATCTCAGTCTTGGCTGTCCAGCCGTGTACGTGCTGTAGCACAGCGAGAGCTGACTTAGCGTCGCCTTCACGGGCTGCCGCCACTAGATGTTGCGCCATCTCTTTCTCGCCATCAGCCTTACCTTTTTGTGCTGCCATTTCTGCAACAGGGTCGACCTGGCAGAGTTGCCGATACTCGGACGGCATCATCCCTGCAGCTAACGCCAGAGAGTCGTTCTTCAACCCAAGCTTTGCTGCATCGTAGATGGCCTGTAAGCGAGACTCAGTTGCCTTCAACTCGCGTGGCGAAAAAGGTATCGAGAGGAATGTCATGCTCGCATGGTATATGCAATAGGCATTATGTGTCAAGCCATAATAAAAAAAAATTTCTTCTGACACCATCGTCACCGTGACCTGTCACCCCAAGGCCCTACCCCCCCCCAGCAAAATGCAAACAGCTTTCTGCATGAGAATGATTATCATTTAGATTTATGCTGGTGGTAGTCAGGTAGTCATGTAGTCACGAGGAAAAAGTTTCATGCTTGGTTGTCAGTCATGTAGTCATTTAGCTTTTGTCAGTCATGTAGTCATGCGATGACCTTTCCATGTTTTGTGCATGCTGCAAAAAACACGGGGCGACAAAATGTAGTCATGTAGTCATGTAGTCACATCGTTTTCAGTCGCACCCTAGCCACTGCTACAACATCTTTTACACCTTATATATATAAACTCTTAATATCTTCTAAATAAAATGACTACATGACAGACAAACCGCTACAAGCTAAGCGCATCAATGCTCTAAGCGTAGTCATTTCACCTCAAAACCATAACTACAAAAGACTAACAACCGACTACAAAAGGCGAAAACGTTAAATATTGTAAAGAATTAAAAGAATAGTTGACATTATTTTAAAAGGGCGTATTATTCATTCATGCCCACAAAAAACAGGGCTAAATTTAATCAGGAGATGTAAAAATGCAAACTGAGACTTTAATTTATGCTTTAGAAAAAGGCGAAAGCCGAGATTATATGGAAACTTTAATTGCTTGTAATGTAAACCTAGACATTGAGGGCGTAAAAAAAGCGGCTTCTGCTATGGGTTGGCATAGTTTTAGAGTCGCATATTTTAATGGCGAAAAGCCAAACTTTGAAAGGGCTATAGCATGAAAAAGCACGATTGGGTTTTATATGTGTTAGTTGCAGTTCTGTTTGTGGGCTTTTGCTATTCGTTTGACTTTGCACTAAATAATTCACCACTACTAAGGGGCTAGACATGAGCAATACTAAATACAACGGGTGGACAAACTACGCCACATGGCGTGTAAATCTTGAGATGTTCGATGGGATGGATTGGGTTGAAGCGTTCGGCAATCCCGACCCTGAGCTGACAGATGTCTACGAGTTAAGCCTTGCGCTTAAAGATTATGCGGAAGAAATAATCGAACTACCTTTTGGTGGTAGTAAAGCTGAAGGTCTAGCACTTGATTATGCGCTCGCATTTATGAGCGATGTTAATTGGTATGAAATCGCTGACAGTTTAGTTAGAAACTACGAGGAGAATTAAGCATGAAACTATTAAGCTATTCAGCAAGCGTAACACTTGAAAACGTAATAGAGGAGATGCAAAGCGCAGAGGAGTTGGACGGATGCGAGAACTTAAACGACTACCTTAATTTAATGCTCGCAATCAGCGCAGAATGTAATACAAGAATTGAAAACGCAATTAACACATTTAGAGAGGAACTTTAATCATGGCATATTTTACAGTTTATACAACGCAAGAAATTACAGAGTCGACCGTAGTCGAGGCGGACACCCAAGAACAAGCGCATGAAATCGTGTTAAATGACACGGGTTCGCTCGACTGGCAGTTCTTAGACTCTGACGGATGGCAAATCGAAAGCATTATTGAGAGAGGCGAATAATCATGGCACATTTAACACAAGATAAAAACGGGGTGTTTTATTTAACTGACGAATGGCACATTGAAGATGTGCAATCAATAAGAGACGAACTAAACCAAGAACAATGCGAGGCAGTTTTGGAAGCGATAGCCGAGAACTATAACGCATCAATTGGCATAACTTGGGATGAGATTGAATTTTGGGTTAACCAATTATTCCCCGCCATTGACGAATCAACCGAAGAGGAGAGCTAAAAATGAATACAAGATATGAAGTGCAGGAATTTTGTTTATGTGGCGGTTGGACTAATACTTGGTCGACCGAAGTAAATGGCTCAATGGAATCAACATGGTTTCCATCACGTGAGGATGCAGAATCAGAATTAAGATGTTGGTTTGATGACATGGATGCGGAGTTTGAGGCGGGTAATATGCCTGACGTCCCCGACGCTGAGGACTTTAGAATTGTAGAGGTGACAGAATGAACATATCAGACATAAAAACGCTCGCATTTACGATTAAAGAATTGAAAGACGATAATTTAATCGACGGCACTTTTGAGCTATGCGAAGCGATTGTAAAAAACTTTAATTTAACACCTTTTGAGGTTAAACAATTTAATCAAATAATGGAGATTGAAAATGTATAAAGTTTTAGACCGAGACAGTAACGAACACGTCATTTTCGATAGTTTCGAAGATGCTTGCATATTTAAGGGGGTAAACATTAAGAGTGTTTACAAAGTCAAGCGAGACACTAAAGACCGCCCGAAAGACTTTAAAAGCGGGTCATTATTGCAACTTGCTACTAACGGCTCAATAAAAGCCTATGTTCAAGAGTGGTTAAAGTTGAATAAACTATGCTCTTAATCTCTGCCGCCATTATAGCGGGGCTTATCGCTATCATTTATGACTTGTGACACCATCCTATCAACCACAAAAGAAAACGGCCTTAACGGCCGTTTTTGTTTGTCTGTCATCTGTAAAACTGTTATTTAATCACAACCATTTTAGGCGGTTCTGTAATTTCAACCATGCGCCTTAAATCGCTCTTTTTATACTCGATAAACTCAGGGGCGCAGTAGATGTGTTTTTTGGCTGTATATTCACGACACATTAAACGACCGCAGTCAATCCACCCCGCCTCTTTAAGCGCATGAAGTAAGGCAGCCTGCGGGACTTTGACTCCGCTTGGTGCTGAACCCGCCAGCCTGTCACATAACGAGTGGAAAGGCGAACCGATAACACCCTTCGCAAACTCTCCGACACGATTACGCATTTGCTCAACAAGGTAACTCTCGGCCATCGACATCCCATGCTCGACTAGGTTAGCCTTAAACTCAGTCATCATAGGCGCAGCACTAGGGTTAAATTTAGAGATGTCACGTAGCACAAGCCACGAAGCAATAGCACTAAAGCCACCAGCCTTATACCACGTCCAAAGCTTAGCGGCAGCACTAGGTTCCATTCTAGGCGCATGACTCCATACGCAGAACCAGCGTCTATCTTGACTAGCCAAACTGATAGGCACAGGGTCATTACTAAAGGCTAGGACAAAGACCCTGTTTAGCATCATGTAAGGGTGCAAGCCTTTACGATTGATAGGTAACATCTCAGGCGGTGCAGCGATGATAGGCTTGAGTTTGTTAGCAAGCTGGCGTCTAGCACTAGCATCAGGTTCTTTTAGCTCATTGATAATTAGCACTTCGGACTCTAATTGGTAGCCCCATTGTGAGTTCACGCTATCGTTATCCATAATGCCACGATTACGCAAGTTATCGCCACACACAGCCCATAGGAAAGGCGCCCAGAACGTGTCCTTGCCACTACCCTCATCACCACCATGTAGCACAGCGTGATTTATTTTAATTTCAGGGTGTTGCACCTTGAACGCCATTACGTCTAGGATATGCTCTAGCTCATCCTCATTAGGCACTAGGCTACGTGCATGGTCTAGCCAAGGGGTTATGTCACCTGCTACCAAGTTAGTAGGGCGGGCATCACGCCAGCGATTACCATAGATGTCACCGTCACGAGACACAAGCACCGTCTCGCCAGCAGCGTAGGTTATGCCAACAAGTGCTTTAGCGCCCATCGTCTGTCGGTTCTCATCATAAGACACAGCAGGCAATACACGTGCAGCCGTGTGGATAGAACGACAGTCAATGTGACGGAATAGAGCGTTAAACGTAGAACGGCTTATCTCACGGCGTTCGATAAGGTCGAAATAAGCATCGTCCTCTTGTATATAAGCAAAGCGCTTAAACCAGTCAGCCTTCTCGATACGTCCGAGTTCTTTACGCTCTACCTCAGCGATTAAGTCGTCAGCGTCATGCGTAAACATGTCAGAAGGTTCAATCTTAGATAGTGCTGTGTTCATCACGTCCGCCAGTAATTCCTCACGCAAGCCGTGAGTGTGTTTAGGGCCGCCATTATCAGCCACCCATGATAAGAAGGTCTTAGAGTCTAGGTCTTGACAATGTTCATGATAGCAACAGAACGAACGGTCTAGGGGCTTGTATCTAGCCTCTGGATTACCATCACTATGACTAGCGCTGTTAGGGCATACAACACCGATCCAGCCCTCGCCATTAGCAGGGGTGATAATCATACCATTGGCACTCATCCAACTCAGCACGTCGTCACCGCCATCGTCTTTAAGTCTGATAGACGTGATAGAGGCGGTGTCAGCAGGTGCAGGTGTTACATGTAACGCTTCACATATCTGAGGCAGACTGAACTCACGCTCAGGGTGCAGCTCAATCAGCTTAGAAGCAAAATTATCACGATTAGGTTTAAGATTGACACTACCAGCAACTCTAAAGTTACGGACAGGGTTAATAGCACCGCCATCCGTGAAACCAGCATCAGCAATGGCTTTAATCGCAGCACTAAAGTCTCCCTTCAGAGGTTGATCGTCTAACGCAAAAGTATAGCCATACTGATAATTAGCAGGGCTAGTCTCGATAATCCATGTAGGCGCCAGCGGTGGCACCTTAGACTTAGTGCCTACGTCATCTAGCACCATGAACGCGACGCGCTCACAATTAGATGCAGAGGCAGACACCTTGCCATCGGCAAAGCGGTCTACAATAAAGCAGGCGGTGTTAGCGTACCAAGCATCACCCTTCTTAATCTTAGCCTGCTCAGGCAAGTACGCAGGCCACGTACACTTGATCGCACCATCGTTATGATATTGCAAAGCGCCCTTATCAAGTAAAGGCTTTTGTTTAACTAAAAGAATAGTCTCACCTACAGGGGCAATACCTACTAAATAGTCAATGAAATTTAACTCACTCATTTTCCATACCTCGTCATTATATCGGCTTCAATAGACAAAGGGAGACCCTTAGCCCATTCAGGGGGCGTACACATTACATCGCTCATTCGTTGTAGCACTTCATTCGGTGTATCGGTCTCGATTACAATCTCATCGTGTACGTGTAATATCACGTCATCTAAGTTTCTTAGTGAGTGTCGGAGTAGATCGTTAGCAACGGCCTGGGTGATGTTCTCACACGCCAAGCCCTTCCATAATCTAGCTCGAGGCCACTCGGTAGCGTCAGCAGAGGGCTTCCACGCTGCTTTAGCGTAAGTCACCCCTTCAGGTTCTAGCTTTGCATGTGGATAGCAAAGTATTCGACCCGAAGGCAAAGCATACCATAAATGTACGCCGTCGTATAAGTAGGTAACACGGCCTACGCTAAACTCTTTGCCAACATTACGCATCGCCCGTGTGTAGGCAGACTCTAGTGACTGCCAATAATTAACAGCCCACTGGTTTGCGCGACGCCAAGCATCGACTGTACGTTTAGCATCTGATTCAGTAAGTATAATGCCGTAATTGCGGCCCATAGCACCAAAAGCACCCACGCCACCGCCAAAGCCGCATGACAATATTGCCACTTTTCCAATTTGCCGTTTGTCTGGCGTAATTTCCGTTTCGGCTTGGTGAAATATTGCCGCTGCTTCTCTAATATAAATATCACGACCTGATCTAAAAACATCTAGCACCTCTTCTGCACGTGGATCATTGGAAAGCCAAGGGGTTAGTCTAGCCTCTACCGCGTTCCAATCGGCAACGACTAGGGACTTACCCTTAGCAGGGATTAACGCAGGACGTAGCATACCTTTTAGCACATCGGTGATGCGTCTGCCGTATGTCGGCACAATCGCATGACCTCGCACCATAGCATGTCTAACAGCCTCTGGGTCTTTAGCACACTTACGTGTGAAGTTGTGAACCTGAGCGCCATAGCTAGACGCACGGCCTGTAGCGCTACCACCAGCGAACACAAACGCACCACGTACTCGGTAGTCCTCTTCGTCAGCGAGCTGGGATAGGCGGTTGAACTTAGCGACAGATGATGCCCACAGATCGTCAGCACATTGGATAACGTCAGCGACATCGGCTGGCACTTCGTCGGGGTTCTCTTCGGCTAACAGTAATAGGTTAGCGCGAACGGATTTGTCAATAGACATCTTCTTGTCTCCATCTTTAATAATGGTCATTAGCTTGAGGGCTTCAGGGCCAACGCGTTCTTGCACCCACTCACGCATACGAGGTGAACGTACTGACGTGATAGCACCCTTCGTTACCTCAGACACGATGCGCTCGATCTCTTCTAGTTCTACGCTTGCGTAGCGGATAGCGGAGTCGGCAAGGTCTTTATCTAGCAGCACACCCTTGTCGTTGATACGTTCATTGACATGATAGTCTGCAAGTTCTTGGTCTGATAAGTCACGCAAGGCTTTAGAGATAGTGCGCATGACTTTAACGTCCTGCTCACAGTAGGCAATCATCTCAGCCATCAAGGTAGGGTCATCATTAAACGTGCCGTCAGCACGAGGGAGTGATAGCAGTCTAATCAACTGCTTACCACGGTGGTCTTTACGCATCGTGGCCCCTGAGAAACGTCCAACATCCTCTAGTGAGCCAGGCGCACAGTTAGCACGAGCTTGGGTAGCTGTGCAATAGAACTGTTCTAAATCAAAGTTAATCTGTAAGACATACCAAAAGACTAGGCGCTCAAACGTCGCATTGTGCGCACGTATTTGACCCTTGAAGTTACGCACCTCTTCGGGGAACGGCTGATCTGGCGTCCATGTAATGACGTCACTATCATCAAACGCATAGGACATACATAGCACATCGGTGCTACTGTCTTGAGCGTAGTTGTAGACGCCGCGACTAGGTAAGTCGCAGCGGCTACGTGACTCAAAATCGAGCCACAGTATCATTATGTTGAACGACGACGACGTGTAGTTTCAGCAGGTGCATCTTCTTCAGCAGTCTCGCCTGAAGCTTCAGCATCCATACCTACCCATTCTTTAATCTCAAAGACAGGAGTATAGATTTTGCCATACGACTTATGTTGGTAATGCTCTTTCTTCAAATAGATGACAGGGACAGGCTTAGACTGATCTGCTTCTACTTGATTAGCAATGGCTACTGCTAACGCTTGAACTGCACGTTTACCGCCAACAGATGTAGTAGAGAAGCGAACTTCTAAACCTTTATCTTCGCCAGAGATGCACTTCAATGACAGACCTACTTGCGTCTCCCATCCGCGTTTAGCTGCAGGTGGCGCACCATCAAGCTCAGGCAACGGCTGTGATACTGACACCATCTTCTCACCTAATACGTCGCCATCACCCCATGCGATAAAGCCATGAATGAATGAGAACGGATTAACAGCCCATGTAGCGTCATCTTCGACTTCTGTTTGGTCTGCACCAAACACCCAATGACCTGTCTTGTCCATCTTAAGAATAGCAACGCCTGCTGGCGATACATCGTTCTCAAGTGAACGTAAAGCTGTGCTTAAAGAAGAAACTGCTGGTAGATTTGCTTGTGAAAAAGTTACGATATTAGACATTTTAATTTCCTTTAGATGATTTTATTAAGGGCAGCGGTCAATTGCTGTCCGATTTGCAACAATGCTGGGCGAGGATCATCCTCGTTTGCCAGCGTACTACCTGAACTAATAGCGACGACTGTCCCTTCAGGTAAAGTAAGACCGTGTTTTTTAAGCACCTTCTCAGCTTTAGCTGGTGAGATTAACGTCGTCTCTATTATGTCAGATTCTGGTAGGTCTTTAAGAAGCGCAGACTTCGCATCCTCTTCGTTGACCCATTGTCTAGTCGCACGTTTGGCAACTAGCTTATAGCCTGGGACAGGTTTACCTGCCTCTAGTATTTGGAAAGCTAACGCACGTAAGTCTGTAATCCATTGCTCAATTACGTCGGCGTTTTGCAAGTATACACCTATTTGTTCAACAGGCAACGCATCTAGTTTGGTGTGTAACACACGGTCAACAGCGCCAGTCATCTGAGGACAGATAGGCTTGCCTGCACACCAACGGCAATGATCGCCTGCATTAAGTTTAGCGTCAGATGCTTGTGATTGACGGACTGCAAGGGCTAATGACTGCTCAAATAACTTAATACGGTTAACGTTTGTCGTCCAACGTTTAACGTTAGGCGGTTGAACAATAATCATCTCGATAGATGTCACGCCATCAAACACCCATGACACTTCTTTAGTACGCATGGCAGCTGCAGCGTAGAACATAAGCTGTGGATTCTCTTCAACCTCAACGGCTACACCGTCACCGAACTTCCAATCTAATACATAGGCTGTGTCACCGATACGACCTAAGAAGTCGGTTGAGCCAAATACGTTTGGTAAGAAGTCACCAAAGCCTACGCGCGTCTCGACTGCATACTCCATTTGTTTGTCAGGATCAATCGCATCTAACGCATCAAGCGCAGGTTTGATTTTGTTGTCGATCAGTTCTTGCGTTAATACTTGCGCTTCGTACACGGTGCCAAGGTAATGCTCAGGCGTGTGGCCTTTATCAAGTATTTCTGCAATCACATTATGTAGTAGGGTGCCTTCGTCTGCATACTTATTAGAAGGGCGGGGTGGCATCTTGTCGCAGAGTGCGACTGAGCCTGGGCAGGCAATAACACGTTTAGCGGTTGAACCGCCTACGACTGAAGAGTGTTGCATTTAGTTTCCTTTAATTTACCTATTGAGTCTGCAGATTAGCATACATAAAATTAGTATGTCAACATTTAATTTAATAATAAATTGCTTGACACATAGAAAAAGGGTAAGTAATGTGTGCTTATGTTAGAAAAACAAGTTGAAGCATACTTTAAAAAAGTAGTCGAGCAGTTAGGTGGCAAGAGCTACAAGTTTACATCGCCAGCGCATCGGGGTGTGGCGGATCGTGTAGCCTGTCTGCCTAACGGTCAGACATGGTTTGTGGAAATAAAAACAGAGGGCGGTAAGCTGTCAGAACTGCAGAAGTTATTTGCGTCTGACATGCAGAGGCTCAATCAACATTACGCATGTTTATGGAATAAGGATGATATAGATGAGTGGGCTAAAGCTACGACCCTATCAAGACACGGCGGCTGACTTCCTGTACGAGCATGATCGTGCCATGATTTTAGCGCCAGTTGGCGCAGGCAAGACCGCTATTACGCTCACCGCCATGCAAGACGCTATCGAGGCTGAGGTAGTGACACGCTTCTTAGTGTTAGCACCTAAACGTGTCTGTACTGACGTGTGGCCTGTCGAGCAACCGAAGTGGGCGCCTAGACTTAAGCTCGTTGTGGCTGTCGGTACACCTAAACATCGTGACGCAGCGTTTGCGTCTGACGCAGATATTGTCGTGCTGAACTATGATAATTTGCAATCTATACATAATTTGAACGGCATTGACGGCATTGTGTTTGACGAGTTAACCAGGCTAAAGAACCCGTCAGGCGCACGTTTTAAGGCGTTGTCAAAACTATTAGACAAGATCAACATACGCTGGGGCTTGACAGGTAGCTTTACTAGCAACGGTTTAGAGGACGTGTTCGGCCAATGTAAGATTGTGGACCAGTCTATATTAGGGCGTAGCAAGGGTGCGTTCATGCAACAGCACTTTATCTTAATCAATAAAGAATACGGTGACTGGGTGCCAAGACCTAATGCGCTTGAGCAGGTCATGGAGATTATTAAGCCTGCCACCTTTGTGCTAGACGCTGGCGAGTATAAAGACAAACTGCCGTTACTACACACAGTCGAGTTACGCTGTGACATGGACGACAGACTGCCGTATGAGAAGATGAAAAGAGATTTTGTTGTTCAGTTCGGTAACACACAGATCGCTGCAGTCAACGCTGCCGTGGTGACATCTAAGCTACAGCAGATGGCGTCAGGCTTTATCTATGACGCGGATACCGTACCGACATGGTTTAGCAAGCATAAGTTTGATCGGCTTGATGAACTGTTAGAAGAGAACCAACACGCTAACACCATCATTGCATACGCATTTAAAGAGGAGTTAGCAGAACTTAAGCGACGTTATCCGAAGGCTGTAACGCTAGACGATGATGATGCCATCACACGATGGAACGATGGCAAAGTAGAACTACTGCTAGTGCACCCTAAGTCTGCAGGCCATGGCCTCAACTTACAGCATGGCGGCAGTAAGATTGTATTCCTATCGTTGCCCTGGAGCCTTGAGCTTTATGAGCAGACGATAGGCCGTTTACACCGTAGCGGACAAAAGCATGATGTATGGTGTTACGTGATGTTGACAAATAAAACCGTTGACGAACGTATATGGGCAGCCCTGCATGACAAACGGGCTATTTCTGATATTGCGATGGAAGAACTAACATGACTAAAGACGAAGCATTAAAACTAGCGATTAAAGCACTTGAAGCTTGCAAAGAAGCACTAGAACAACCAGCGCAAGAATGTAAATGGTGCAAATCAAGAGAAGTTAACTTTGATGATGATGTTGATCCAGGCAAAGCATACGAATGGAAACATGGTGCAGGGGGTACTTTATGAATGATGTAAAGATATTCTTGACATGCCTATTTTTAAGCTTTATAGTGGGCGCATATACAGTCGTATTGGTTAACAAAGACCGATACGGATGTACAGTAGAAGTAAGAGATGTTGGCGGTATCACACATGTATTTTCTGGAAAGGTTTACTAATGACTAGATTGAACTGGCGATCACTTAATGCGCAGCTTACTACGTTAAGCGAGGATGAAGTGTTAGCTTTGTTAGAAAACGAACGTGAAGGCGAGAAGCGTATCTCTATGCTACAACGTTTACATCAACGCTACACTATCTTACGTGCTGCACGTGAGCGTGTAGAGATATTGAAAGGAGCAGTACGCCCATGAACAATCGTGAGATTTGGAGTGAGCAAAACTTTAAGTTCGGTCATGTAGACCCTACACCTTGGATTCCGTTTGATGACGAGCCAAGTTATTTAACTAAATTATGGAGAAAATTAACATCATGGGTTTATACACGGTAAAAGTTTATGGCATCGAACTAGATGTCTACGCAGACGTAGAAGTTGAACGTGATCCACTAGGGACTGGAGACAGCCCTGCAGCGACTTACGTTGACATTATCGCTATTGAGTTAACTGATTCTGCGGTTGACATCACTACGTTATTAAGCGACGGTGTGTTAGAAAAGATAGGCGCACAAGTACAGGAAGAGGCAAAAAATGAGCTATGAACAGCAGTTAAAGTATGAACGATTAAAAGAATCAATGTATAATCTTATGGCAGAAAAGCCTCAGACGCGTCGTATGTTGATGGATGCGTTTAACTTAGGTAAAGATCAGTTGAGCAACCATTTACATCGTTTGATTGATAAAGGTTACATCAAGCTACATAAAGATAAAGTCTTAGAACATAGACTTAAGGCTATCATGGTGTCACAGTATTATGCTAACCCTGATATGCCGTTCAAACTTAAATCAGTAGAACAGTTAGCAAAAGAGACGGTAGAACGCTTTGCTGGATCAGGCGTTAAGAAAAGAAAACGCGAAGAGGATCCGCCAGGTGTCTATCGTTTATTAGACTATCCACTTGCTGCGCCAAAAAGAACTCACAAGAAAACAGTTGTGAGTATCGCTAGTGGTTTTAATCAGTTGGGGTGGTAAAAATGAGAGATCAAAAAGTGCAGCTACAAAAATGGTGTTGGTGGGATAAAGGTGAATGTGTCGTTGAAGTGCTAAGGTCAGGTCACTTTCCCACTACTGCTATGGTAAAAATGCCAAATGACCGTGAAATAGAAGTAGATATTGATGAATTACGCATTAACTTTGACTGAATACGCGATTTGCTACTTCCCTGCTTTTTTGGCAGGGTTTAGCATGTGTGGGGCTATGGTAGCCTTAACCCCACTCTTTTCTCGCGTTATACGTCGATTGCAGAAGCCGAAAATCTACCGATTTTAATAAAAAATCGTTTTAAGAGTCATATTCGTCAGTTTCGACATACATCTCTAATCCGTCACCACTAAATTCAATTCTGCCCATGTTAGTGGTGATTGTGATTAGTTCAGTATCATAATCAACTTCAATTTCTTCAATTGTTTGGCCTAGAAGGTCCTCACAAATTTCTTCAGGTGTGCGTTCAGACATAGTTATTCCTCTATTAAGCCAATGTCACAAGTGTGACGTTCAATTTCACCATGCTCTTTATGTAAAATTATAGCACACATATCTCGACCCGCACGGTAACCTTGTCCTTGATGCCAAGCATCTCTAGCTGCAAGTGTTCTAAAATATTCTACTGTACCGCCATGATATTCTTTTACTTCTTTATGGTGTACATGCCCAACATACCAATATCTAAATTTAGATTCGCCCCATTGGACTGGCTTATCCGCAGCCATGATAGACAGCATATCTCTACCTTTGATTGTGTCGCCATGTGTAGACCCAATTAAAACTTTACCAAACTGATAGTACCAAGATACGGCAGGTGACAAGTCTACTTCAATTCTAGGCTCGTTATGGAAGTAACATGAAATCATTAACGCTAACGCGTAAGATGAATGACCGTCATGGTTGCCTTTGTTAATTCTAAATATTACTTTAGTGTGTTTTTTTAGTAACTGCTGTAAACAGTAAATCATGGCGCGAAGCCCAATCTGCTGTACCTTTGCCCAGCGTCCGTCAACGTCAAGTTGATGGCCTGAGTTAGTTACATTCTTTTGGTTGTCTGCATGAAACATGTCGCCTAAGTTAAGCAACATAGCCGTTTCAGAATCAGGCGAGCTTGCAATCAGTCTGTCAATTGCATTACAAGTTAATCGTTCTGCAATCTCTAAGTCAAAGTCATCCCCCGCATCTTGATGCCAAGCATGTAATCCGAAGTGCGGATCACCCATAGGGATAACAGTCATAACATCTGACCTATTTAGTTTTGGTTTTTCTATTAAGGGCGCTAAACCTTTTACGCCTTCAGCTAGAGTTAATACAAACTGTCTAATTGTTTCCTCTAGTTTGCTGTCGTCTATCTTAGACTTGACCCATTGACCTGACGCTTTACCTTCAGCGTTGTAATAGGTTGACACGCCTCTAACAATGAACGGCTCTGGTACAGGTCGCACCATGTCTTGCTCAGGTGCATATCCGCTTGTGGCAGCACGGCGACGTAGTTGCGCAAGGGCTTCTACAATCGTGCTATGGTTAAGGTTTAATGATCTAGCGGCAGACCTAATTCCACCGTATTCGTTGACTGCATCTATGTATTCTGATTGTCGTTCTGTTGCGTAAACCTTTAAGCCTTCATCGATTAACATTTTCTTGGTCTCTAACCCACTCTTGTAAGTGTAGCAATTGTAAGACGTCAGACGCGCAGTCTAAGGGACTAGCGTCGACGGTACTAGGTACATCGCTTTCGGTTTTTCCATCAATGCTTTCGGTGGTGTCGGAAATGTCGGACACGTCACGGGTATCTGTGTTGCGCACCCATTTAATAGTAGGGTGAGCAGCGTAGTAAGCATTAAGTTTCTTGACAGCATTTGCATATTCCTTCGTTACATTAGAAGTAATTTGTTTCTGTTTGGTGACAATTGCATTATTCTTTTGTTGCAAGGCTTCAGTCCGTATGCTTAATTCTAGCTTGAACGCATCGAACCTAGCTTTTTCGCCTGCATAACCTTGATAGTAACCCAGTAAACCAGCGCCTACAATAGCGCAGGCCACGGCAATCTGTTTCCAATATAGTATCCAAAGATTCATTTGGTGAGCTTAGTTGTAGATATAAAACGTAAAGCCATATTAACGCCAGAGATAGCGGTAACAATAGCGAAATATACGCGAGGATCAAAATAGCCTTGCACAATATTAAGAGACGCTTCACTTGCTGCTCCTACGCCGACAATAAAATTAAACCATAGGACTTTAGATTTATACCATTGCTTCATAGTGTTTTACCTGATTGAAAGTCTTGTAAAGTTAATCCGCCTGAGTATTGACAATGCGCTAATTCTTTAAATTTGCCATTCCATCTGCCAGCCCATTCCAAGCCTAGCTCTTCTGCGATGATCCCGCAAGCAGTAAATAGCGCTTTGTTATCCCATGCGGCTTTACCGTTGACAATTGGGCAGAAGTCAAACGCAACTTTCCAGTTATGGAACGACTGACCTGCCTTAGCATTAGTGACTATCTTACCTGGTGTTGTGCGCCCTTGATTGTAGAGTGCTGTTTGGCTTTCAGCATCACGATAGGTTGATGTAATCAATACATCTATGTTTTGCTTTGCACATGAAGATATGAATTGCTCACATAGCGTTTTAACTCTAGGGTGAAGGTCTGACAGACTACGGCTATTTACCAAAATAGATAGTCCCCATGACAAGGCCACCCACGATCAGCCATACGATACGCTCAACCCATGCGCTACCTGCGTGTGCTACTTCAATCTTGTTTACTCTACCTTCAAGTGTGTTTTGGTTCTGATCATAGTTATCCATGCGTCTGAATAAGGTAATCATGCGTTCTTCCATACGTGCTAAAGAGATGATTGCCTCGCCTACCTTATCCAGCTTCTCTTCGATTCTATTCAGTCGCGTTGTTTGATCGTCCATGATAAAGTCCTATTGTGCTAATGCGTTTTGGTTTTTTTGGTTAGATAATGCGTTGTTAACTTGACCTGCAGTTAACGTCGTTGGTGATTTAACACCTTGTAATGCTTTAGTGCCTGCGCCTGTAATAGCTGCGCCGCGTTGTTGCATTGAAGCTTGACGAGCCATTGCTTTCGTTAACTCAGTAGCCGCACGTTCAGGATTAAGCATTTCTACAGCTAAATCCATAGCAAGTTTACGAGATATTTTACCTTCTAATCTAGATATAACCATGTTAGCTGCAGTAACTACTTTATTTAACCAATTAGGAATATTACCTATTGGCGACACAGGTATTGTTTCACCTGCTTTTGATCCTGCTCTAGCTTGTTTTTCAAATTTTTCTTGGCGTTTTAGTTCAGTTAAAATGTTGTCAAATTCGCTAAATTGTTTTGGTGTAAGTATATCTTCTAGTTTTTTAAATGGACTTCCAGTCGTAGCATTTTCAATTGTTAACGGTGCTTCTTCCATCGCAGTAGCAAAAGAAGATTTTTTAAGGTTTGCAGATTCTGCTCCTAATGACGGAATAAGTTTTTTCTTCAAATATGCGCCAACTTCGGCTTGATTAATTGGTTTACTTAATTCAGCAAATGTTTTTTGTGCTTTTTCATAGCCTGGAATAGCGCTAGTTAAGTCATCTTTAACGCTAGTTAACTCAGACTTAATGTATGCGTTTTCTTTTTTAGCTAAAGCTGATTTTACGCCGTCAATTGCAGACGAAACTTCTTGCGCATTTGTGCGAGGTACGCCCTGTGCATCTACAAGGCCACCGCGTATTCTATTAAACTCAGTTAATAATTCTGGATTGCCTGGGTTTTTAGCTATAAGATCATCAATCTTAGCAATAATAGGCGTAGTATCGACAACATCCCCTGCAGATTTTGCGGCGGCGTACATAGGCTTAGTAGTAGCGCTTCGCTCTTTTATCATGGTTGATATTTCTTCTGGCGATTTAGCTACACGTTCTGCGGCTCGTTCAAAAGCCGCATTTTGCGCATTTGTTCGTTCTAAGTATTGCGTCGGCAGGAATTTAGCTACGTCTTGTTGCAAAGCTGAAAACTTAGAAGCATTAGCTGGTGCTGCGGCTTGCCCTGCTGTAGGGATACTGCCAGGAACAATTTCTGGATTATTGCGTAGTGCATTAATAATATCTGCACCACGACCTTCAGATGCAGCTAATAAAGCAGTTGCTTTAGGATCAGCTACGCCTGAAATATAATTAGTTATTGCGCTTGCAGGTTTAGTTATGATGGGCGCTGCTTTTCGCGCAGCTATAACAGGAAGCGTAAACGGATTAGTTACGTTAGATGCTACAGCCAATTTATTAGCGACACCTGCAGCGCCTAAGTTTCTAGCCGCACTTGCACCGCCAGTAAATAGAATAGATATATCCGCTGCCACAGCAGCAGGATCGGTTTCTAACGCAGTCAAGAACTTTTGCGGTGAGCCGTAACGTTCTTTATATACGCCACCGACTGCATTAGCTTTAGCCACCGCGTCTTGCATAAACGCTTGATCAGGTTTAACCGCGCTTGTATATCTGTTTTCAACAGGCGTAGCTTTGCCTGGGATAGCTTGACTTAAGTTATACAATCCACCTGCGGCTGTCTTAACAATATCTTGTGGATGCGTAAGCGCTTCAACCGTACCTGTAACTAAATTACCAAATGAAGTAGGTATGTTAGATACTGCTTTTCCTGCGTTAAACTGAAGTCCTTTAGACTCGTCAGAAGGAAATAAAAGTTTAGCTTGCGTTATTATTTCATCGTCTGTAGCGCCTGCTGGTCCACGTATCTTGCGCAATACCCCGCTAGGGTCTCTAACTTTATAAACTTCAGTTCCATCGGTATTAGTTGTATCAGCCATGTTTTCACCTGCTTGTGCGGAAGGAACGATTGAGCTTAATATTCTGTTTGCATAACTTGCACGGGTAGCGTTTTTCTTTTCATTAGCGCCTGCGCGTTCATAGTGATTTGAAAAATTAAACGCGGCTTCAGTTGCATCTTTAGAGTTTAACAACTTATCTCTAGCACGTGTTTCCGTTGTGTTTAATTCATGATCAATAAATTCTAATTGTGCTGTCGGGTCTTTAATATCTTTTTTATTTTTTAATGCAAAGTCCATAAATGACTTTTTACGGCTACCTAACCATTGCGCTAGTCCAAATGCGCCCGATGTAGGATTTTTTGCTGTAGGGTTTAGCGTACTCTCTTGCATAAGATTGCCCGCAATACCCGCCGCTTGATGCGGTTCGTACCCTTTACCTGTAAAAAATGAGACTACATCTTGTTCGTTCATTTTTAAGTACCTTCGCGTTCTACCGACCAAGTTGCTTTAGGTTTAGCTTTTGCATCCGAGCCTACATTTTTACGCGCAGGTGCGGCGGGTGCGGCAGGTGTTGCAGGGGCTTTACCTGCGCCTTTAATAGCGTCAGGTTTAAAGTATTGTGTCTCACCCCATGTAGTTTGATACGTATCTTTAGCTTGATCTTTAATTCGTTCAAAGGTTGATATAACACGCTTAAATGCCGCTTCTGCATCTTTTTCATCTAGCATGTAATCAATAGCATCAATTTGTGCTTCAAGCATTGGCCATTCACGTTCGGTTAAAGCGCCAATACTACCGCCAGAACGAACTAACTCTAAGCCAGCAGACTTCATATCTGCTTTAACTGTCTCGATATTCTTTTTAACTTTAGCGGTATTGCCAGTAAATTGTCTAGTAATTGCAGCGTTATATCCACCAAAGTTACCTTCAAACCCGCTTTTATTTTCAGGACTTAATATATCGTTTACTTTAGATATAGCGTTATCCATTTTAGATATAACGGTCTTAGTAGCGTTATAATCTGTACCGTGGATTTTACTTTGTTTATTGTACTCAGCGCTACCTGGTACTTGCATAACAGTTTGTTTTTTAGCGTCCCATACTTCACCAGGCTTAAGCTTAGGAATGTCTGTGCTAGGCTCAGGTTTATATGGTGCAGTATAGATAGCTTTATTATCTGGACCTAACACTACATTACCTGGGGCAACTTCTCTAGGTTTTTGAGATTCAATATATTTATCCGCAGACATAGCTAGTTGCGGAATAAGCGCAGGATCATATTGTGCAGGTAACAATTTACCTAATTCAGGGATGTCTTTAATTGCGTTTACGCCCCATTGTTCATAAGAGGCTTGATCTTTAACCGTAGGCAATAAATCGCGATGGAACTTAATGCTGTTAGCTTTAAGGTCTGATGCCGCTTTTTCAGCTTCGCGTTTATCTTTACTAACTTTAGCTGATGACTCAGCCAAAGCTTTAGCTTCATCTAAGAACCCACCTCTAGCTAATGCGTTTACTTGTTGATCTACGCTCATATCTGGCGCAAAGCCACCTAGTAACGCATTTCTACGTTCCGTGTTTGCTATACCACGCTTATACTCATCCATCTTTAATTGGTTAAGCTGATTAGATTGTTGTGCATTTTGCAAAGCGTATACGTTAGCCATCTGATTAACAGGTGACTCTAACTGAACGGGTCTAATGCCTGATGCAATAGTTGGGTCAATTGGCATGATTAAGGTCCTTAAGGATTCATATTGTAGTAATAATCAAAAGAATTAGAATCAGGCAACATGTCGTAGCTGTTGTTTGCGCCGCCGCTACGGTTGCCAAAAATCTGGCCCATTAGTTTGTTTTGCGTATACGCATTAGCTGCACCGCCAAGTGCTTGGTTCCACGAATTAGCACTACCCATGTAGCCTGACGCACGTGCATTACCTGCACCCATGTACGCTTCACCCGCGTTATTTGCATAGTTTTGACCTGCAGTACCTAACGTATTGGCTGTCGTTTGACCTTGACCTGAAAGACTTTGTAGTGGGTTCAACATATTTGCACGATTAGTCTGATAACGGTTATATGCGTTCTGATACTCTTGTGAGGCTAAGTCTTGCCCATAACGTTGAGAACCTTTTAATGCTGCGCCTGACAACATACCGCCACGTGAGGCCGCAGTACGATCAAGTGCTTTAAGTCCTTCAGACATACGGAACGCATAGCCAGGGTCTTGTTCAAAGTCTGACATACTAAAGTTTTTAGCCGCAGAGCCATAGCCTTGCGCACCTGTGTTACCGCTAAGACCTAGCAAGTCTAGCAGTCTGTTTTGACCTTTGTATCCAGCTTCAAGGAACGGCTTTTGCGCAGCCTGATTTTCTTGAAACATCTTGTACTGTAGGTCTGCCGAACGATTGGCTGCAGCGGCTTGGGTGTTAGCAGCGTTTTCCGTTGCATCTGACCCCATTATTCCGCCAAGTAGGCTTGCGCCTACCGATAGTCCTGTCCCTAAATCAGGCATGATAAAACTCCCATTTTTCAAAAGTCTCAAACGCGAAAAACTCGCGTATCTCGCGTGAAACTTCACGCATGTGTTTATATCCGCCCAACAAGAAGGCAGTCGATATGTACAACTCAAATCCTAAGTTACGAATATGAAAAGCTAAGTTGCGAATATGTATCTCTTTACTCTTACACATTTCATTTGAATCGTGATACGCATTAAAGCACATCATAAACAAAGGCATGTAATACGCTGTGTTTGCTACAAACCATTTATTCTGCGGTAGAACAAAAAGAAGGTTCATCATTACTTTGTTGATGTACTCATCTTCAAGTTCCACATCTTTATCAATTAAATCATCCCAAAACTCAAACGCTGACATGACGTTAGCTACAAAATCTATTGCTTCCGCATGACCTAGCATCCAACGCTGTCTATTCGCTTCTTTTAAGTCGTGCCATTCTTGAGACATTACTGGCATTTAAGTTATCCTTTTTCCTGCATCGATGTAGCTAATTGCTGTGTCATGTTACAGATACGCACCGTTTACTTGAACTGCTTTAATGTACGATGTTATGCCAACACTAAGTGTGTTAGTAATGCTTGTTGCGCCGCCATACAGATAAATTGTAGTTGCGGACGTAAGCGTTTGAACATAGCTTAACGTGCCATTAATAAACCCATCTGCCGTGTTGACTGTAGAGGTACAATCACCACGTAATTGAGCTTTACTATAACTTGTAGAGTATGCAGGTAATGCTGCAGAATCATTTAGCCCAAATGCTTGCCGCGCTGACATTTGACCTAAGCCTGAGTCTGTCGATCCAACCCAAGAAGCGGTAATTAACCAAGTACCTGGTTGCAATGTAATTTGATTTAACGTTTTTGATGGCGTAGCATTAGTAATAAATACTTGTTGACTAGATGCTAAAGTTATAGGTAGCGCATAAACATCAGATAAACCAAAGTTACCTATCGCTACATACGTTTGATTGGCGGGGTCTGATTGTACAAATTGTGGTGCTGTTGCAAACACATTTTGAAATAACATTAAATCATACCCACTACCTACATAATTTACTGCGGCGGTTGTTGTAGATTCAATATAAGTCTCAAATATAGTAATGTTTCTATTATCATTACCATCAATGTAGATACCTATATCTACATCTTCAATCGTACAACTATTAACGTTAAAGTAAAACCCATTTTTAATATAGATAGCTTTACCGCCAGTAGCACCTGATCCACGGCAAGAATTAATACTTGTGTGATTAATAGATGAACTTGTAATTGCATCGCTGCCGTTAGGCCCATCTACGTGTACGCCATTTTTAGCATTAGTGTAGATATGACAGTCATGTATATCTGAGTATCCCATTCTGTAGCAAAAGAACCCAAACCCATAGCAGTTAAATAATGCGCACTCATACATTTTAACGTATGCGCCAGCCCACCATTTTATTAATCCGCCAATGGTTGATATGTCTGTAGTGCTGTTAGTTGTTGCGCCATCCCAGTTACCTTGTAAAGATAGCCCGCGAATAGTACATCCGCCGCCAGACCCCCAAGGCGTAGAGATGCTGCCACCATTAATAAATAATGAAGCATTAGTATTAGTACCTGAAAGTTTAACGATTGAAATGCCAATCCCTGCACCTGAAATGTTTTTATTGGCTATATTAATATTGCCTGTTGTTAAATACGTACCTGCAGGAAAGTAAACGGCGCTACTTGCTGCAAGCGCGTTTGTAATTGCGGTTGTATCATCAGTTGTACCATCACCTTTGGCACCAAAATCTTTAACGCTGACGCTTTCACGTAGTTTGGTTTGAACATTAGTGACTACAGCGCTCGCACCTGCTGGCGTGTAGGATACGTTAGCTGACGTGGTAGCATTAGGTGCGACTGGGGTAGCGGTTGAGAACTGCACTAGATCGCCTACGTTAAGGCCAGTTAAAAATGTTACCGTGTTGCTATTAGTTTCAGTATAGTTTGTACCTACAATTTGTTTACTGCCATTAACAAATACTGCTAGATTATTAGTGGCAGGCACGTAAGTTAACGTGGTAGTAAACACCGTTTGTCCTGCTGTTGCCGTTGCCGTTTCTTGTTGTGCGGTAAACCCGATAACGTTAGCATTTATTCCTACAAGATTATCCCATGTAGCAATTAGTACGTCTGTGGCTGACTTAAGTACAATTTTATAACTGATAGTATCAGTTAGCCAAATCTCGCCTGTAGGCACTCGGCCTGCTGAGTCTAGCACGATAGGGTTAGCAAGCGCAGTTGCACCGCTACTAGATGTATAAGTCGCAGCGGGGGTTGTAGTTCCCGCTAAGTATGTGTATAGTAACCCGCCTGCAAGAGGTACGCCATTATTGCTGAAGAACTGTGCGCCAGCGCCGCCTAACGGGGATAAGTTAACAGACATAAATCACTCCTAATGTAACGACAGCGCCTAATACCGTGGCTAACCAATCATAAAAATCGCAAGTATGGATTGTTGGATGCTGATAATCATACCACTCTTTTGCAAAAGCTACCACCATTACTAGCAATAAAGCGTAGTAACCGATAAAAAAGTATGCTATAAGCGCCAAGATACCGCCTGAATTAAAGTGCGCTTGCTTATCAAGCGGTACAGGGATACGTGGGCTAGATAGTAATGCTGTTAGTTTTTTCATGCTTAAGGTACCAAATTAGTTATTGATGTAACCGTTCCCGTTACTATAGTAGCTACGCCAAACGAATAGAATTTGCCTGTAACAGTCCCTGTAATCTTATATGAGCTACCTGCAGGTACTAATACTGCGCGTGGGTTAGATGCGGTCCAAGCTGCGTTAAATGCAGCCGTATCGTCAGTCGATCCGTTACCTACAGCGCCAAAGTCAAGAACGCTGACCGTCTCAGCAAGTTTTAAGTTAATATCTCTATTAACTGCGCCTGTACCAGACTGTTTAAATTTAGGGATTAAAGTTGCCATTATGCGTCCTCTGCGTCAGAAAAGTCTTTAGCTTTTAATGCTAAATAGATGGCTTCACGAGTAGCATCTTTGATGTAGTCATCGCCTGTAAATGTTAGGTTTTGCCATGCAACAGGATTGTGATTCTCATCACGCACTTCTTTGCTTACATAACCGTTGATAACTACTTCAAGTGATTTATTCTTGAAGTCCTCTGTAATAGAAAAGATATTCCAATAAGTTGCATCAATTCCAAATGCTGTGTTTACTGATTTTAATAAAGCCATTATCCAACTCTCCAGTCTGTTCCATCACAATATACAGGAACTGTAACGCCGCCACCGCCATTTACAATCGCACCAAATATAGGGGCTAAAGCATCGTTTACTATTGCTCTCATTCCTGCAAGAATAGTTACATTGTTATATAAATCAGTAACAGTTAATATTGTTTGTTTAAAAGTGCTATTTATATTTACTTGGCATTGTCCTACAGCATTATTATCGCCAATATTAATTACTGTTGTATCTGGGCCAGAACCGTTAATATTTCTAGCAATATTAACTATTCTACTACCTGTACTTGAGCCACCAACAGCAATATTGACTGTTTTAAGTGCGCCAGCATTTGTCCCATTAGCAATAGAAACAGTTTGTGAAGTTGAACTTCTGCCTATTGTAATCGCACCATTTCCTGTGCCGCCAATATTAATTGGTTGTGTTGATGTAGATTGTCCTAAATTAAGTGCGGCTGTTGCGGCAGTTCCACCAATATTTAATGTACCTGAAGTTTGTGATGAAGCAATATTTTGAATTACTGTTGCTGAACCTGTTAATTGCAATGCACCTGTAACTGTTAATGCCGTTGTTATGGTTGGGCTGTCAGCTAATACATTATTGCCTGTACCTGTGTTTGCCAATTCACCTACTGTGCCAGCATTGTCATATAAAATACGACCTGACGTGCCGCCTGTAATAGTAGTTGTATTTACTGTTAATCCACCGCCACCTGCTGCAGCCCATGTAGGTACACCGCCTGCTACCGTAAGCACTTGACCTGTAGAACCAACGCTCAGCTTAGTTAGCGTATTAGTAGCGTTAGAATAAATAATATCGCCTGTAGTGTAGGTACTTAAGCCTGTACCGCCTGCAGTTGCAGGAACTAGCTTCCAGCCAATTACTTGAACAGCATTAAGATTGTCTAAATAAAACAGTTTGCCGTCAGCCGTATTAATAGCTAATTCACCAGCAACAAGGTTGCCTGATGTAGGTGCAGCACTAGCTGTCGAGCTACGATATATTTGTATTGGTGTAAAACCTGTTTGAGCCATTAAAACACTCCCCCTGATATGCCTACATAGTTTGTTGCAGTAGCTGTAGTAAACGTCCCCGTTGAAGGGGTTACGTTACCTATAGCAGAACTGTTAATTGCAGAGCTACTAATTGCAGAACTGCTAATTGTACCATTATTAAAACCTAATCCGTTAAATGTACCTGCTACCACTTGACTAGCATTAATTGCTATTGGTACATTAACAAGCTTAGTAATTCCGCCAAATTCATCTATCGTTATTTGAGCTACATTTGTAGCTGATCCATACGTACCTGGCGTAGTCGTGTTAGTTCCTGAATATGCTATCGTGTAAAGGTTATTAAAAAACCTAAACCATTCGTTTGCTACAATCCCTGTTTGTGGATCTACAAGCGAAACTCTAGGTGCAGGTATCCGAGTGTAGTTAAGCGTTTGTGCCATTTAGGATTAGCTCCGCACCCATAATAGCTACTTTAACAGGATCAGTTCCTGATATTTCATACACGCGATCACGTAGCTTTTGCGTCATCCCTAGACGACGCCAAATGTTACGATAACCATATTCACCTATCTTACCCATTGATTTCCAATGTTCGTTAGACCATGTATGACCGCCATCATCGGACCATCTTAGCATTACTTGCGGGTCATCGCCTTGACCTAAGTTTAAGCCTACGCCTGACTCAATCTCTAACTGTAGACTGTGCTGTGCTGTACGCTTTAAATTGTTTTGACCGCTAGGTAACGCTCTCCATGAACGTAGCCATTTCTGCGGTGCGCTGTTATCTGCATACACATCTAAGTCAAACTTATAGATATTACCATTGACGTAATCGCCAACTAATGTTGTTGATTGAAAGTTGCATTGACAGTTTGAACGATGACGAGCAAACTCGCCATTAATTAAACTAGCACGTTCATGCCATGAACCTGTCGCTACATCATACACCCATGTGGCATTTGCTGTAGGGAAACTAATCACATAGAAGGCATGGCCTTCTTGTTGGTATGTGTACGCTACAGCGTCTGATATAGTGCCGTAGTTCTGTATTGCATACTCTACTGCATGTGTTGATACACGCTGTGCTGCGTAGCCATTAGACCTGAACACTACGCCAAAACCGCGAGGGTCGTTACCTAGCCAAAAGAGAGAGTTATCTAGCTTGGCTACTGAATAGGCTGCAATACAGCCAGTCTCATTAAATGCACCTTGAATAGGGATTAGCGGAAAGTCTGTTGCACCTGAGTCATACCAAACTTCAGTTGTATCTGTACCAAACACCCATAGTTCACGATGTATAGTGTTAATAGCTACTACACCGTCAGGTGAGCCTTCAGCACTAGCAAAGTCTAAAGGGTCTACTGACGTGCCATCAAGAAGTTGAGTAATCCAAATTTTTTGGCTATCTGGCTCATTGTAGACAAAGTAGCCATCTAAATAACACACAGTTCCTGCACCTGTAAAGTCAGGATCAGTAATTTGAGCAAACACGTTAGTTACTTCGTTGTAGATGTAGCCTAACGGGTTAGCAGCGATAAATATCTGTGTACCGTTGTCAGCAAATGTGACTGGATCTGTCCCTAACACTTCACCAATGTATTGTGATGTGTAGTCTGTATTGATACGATAGAAGCCTGTACCTGATACGCAGTACGCATCTGCACCGTTTGATTGATGCGCCCACAGACCTCTAATAGGGCCTGTACCTACAGTGCATAATGTTGTTAGTCCAGGCGCACGATTAAGATAGCCTATCTCTAAGCCGTTCTCAGGGGTAGCTTCTGGAAACAAATTAACCATGCGGTTATCCGCAGCATTAATAGACCGAGCTACATAAGATTGACCTAAGATAGGACTTTTCATTAATAGTTACCAGCAAAAATATTAAAGCGTTGACGAGTAGCCACAATGCTGTAAGGCAAGCTCATAATATCGTCAGGGTTGTTGATACGTTTCAAGTTACGCTTAGATGCCATCGCAATGCGTGATACTTGTGCGCTTGGCTCTACGCCAAACTCAGGTGCTATTTCGCAAGCTAGATTATATTTAAATGCACGTAAATAACCTGGTGGGAAGTATAACTCTGTCGCTAATGTAGCAGGTTGAGTTAGTTCATCAACCGACACAAAATGCCATTCCAATACCTTTGTAGGTTTTGGATAAACATACATTTCAATGTTAGGATAATTCATATTAATCCACATTACTTGTGGATAGGTAGAAGTTACAGTTTTAACTGCAATACCATCGTATTGTTGTTGATTGATAAGTTTAATACCAAAAGAGATGCCGTTTGACGGGTCTTTAAAATAAGTTGAATCATCCATTAAAATAGGACGATTGCCTACAAAGTCACCTGTAGGGCCTAATGTTCTTGATAATACATTAGGGGGCCATGAAAACACTTGGTCTTGCGTACTGAATACGGCTAGACGTTCTGTATTCCAGCTATCTATCATTTGATTTAGCGCAGATAGCGCATCTTGTGATGTTTCTGCAGATGGAGTTTCGCCTTCGGCTAAAATGCCAAGTAATCGTAACGCTCCATTAATTTGATCGCCAGCCGTTGCCATATTAAGGCTCCTTATTCTTTTCTACGTCGTTTAACTTCCAGTTCATTGACGGGAGCCGCAACTACTGTCGGTTCAGCAGGCGTATCTGGATTATACTCTATCCAGCCGTTTTGTGCATCTGCTTCTACTTCAGCTTCCATGTAGGCAATTTTAGTGCCGTGTACTTCATGTTTCAAATAAGTAATAGCCATTTTTTATCCTGTAAATAAGGGCCGAAGCCCTTATTTTTATGCGCTATGAATAACTGCGTAGTTAATTACAATTGCTTCTGATAGTGAACCTGCAGTATTGTTATAAATGCCAATAACTGCTGATCCTGCACCAACGTTAGCCACGTAAGGCCAGTAAGCACCGCTAGTGCCGCCAGAACCTACGTTAACAATCAATACATCTTTAGCTGAAAGTACGCTGTTAGTTAAAGTAAATAAAACAGTAGTTCCTGCAGCTAATGCTGCACCGTTCATTGTAATTTGACCTGAAGATTTGTTTAATGTTACACCTGTTGATTTGCTTGTAGCTTGCGTAACTGATCCTTGTGCGCCTGCTGCGTAACCAATTTCTTCAGTTGCATAGCATGTGCTGAACTCAGGATCAAGATACGCAACACCTGTAGCTTTGGTATTTGACATGATATTTCCTTTATTAAAAACCACCCCGAAGGGTGGAGTTATTACATTAACCTACACGATATACAGAGTAAGCTGCATCGCCTGTTTTACGGAAGCGGAAAATACCGCTTGATGTAATTGGCAATGCTACTGTAGCGTTACCGCCGTCAGTAAAACCTGTACCTAAAGCTAATGCGCCAGTACCTGAAGATGTACCTGTGTTAACTACAGATAGATCAAAAGTTGAACCTGGTTTAGCTGAAGTAAGAATTGCGTCGATTGTAGAAGCTGCTGGTAATGTGTATGTTTGAGCAGCAGTAGCGCCTGCACCAACTAACAAAATACCTGCTGTAACTTGAGCTGCTGTTAACGTAGCTGTTGCCGCTACAGATAACGGCGCTGCTTGATAACCTAAAATAAGTTCGCTTAAGTTACCGTCACCAACTTGATAACCACCTGCACCATTTGGAAGAGCCATGATAATTTCCTTTACTAAAATATTGTTAAAACCCCACCGAAGTGGGGCTTACCTAGACTATCCCCAGATACGGGCAGCCATTTGTGGACGAATTGTAGAATAGCCATATAGAACGTCAATACGGCAAGGCAAACGATCGTTGTTGATGTCATATTGACGAACAACACGTAGTGAGATGCCATTGTGTACTTGACGTGAAGCCATGTCTACACCTTGTGGTAACAACAAGTCAGCAGTTGCAAAAGTAATTGCATCTTTATGGTAAACCAAGTTTTGTGCGTATTGTGTTGAAGCTGCACCAAACATAGTTACCACAGCGCCTGCTACTGGGAAACTGTCTACAGTTGCCAATGCATTAGCTGGAGTATAGATTGCTGGTGAAACAGAAACTGTTGTTGTTGAAGAACCTGTTGCAGCAGCAGTTACTGTGAATTGTTGCAATGAACCAGTTGTTTCACGTGTTTGTGGGTTAACTGCATAAACGTTAGCGATTGTAAAGATGTCGCCTACGTTCCATGTTTTGCTTGAACCTGTGAAGCTCAAACCGATAGAGCTTGTACCTTCAGCAGTAATTGTTGAAGTAACTGTGATTGCTGTACCCCATGAACCAGTAGTATGTTGTTTGATTGATTGAGACATATTAACTTCATCGAAGCCCAATACGCCCATACCCATCATACCGTTTTTGAATTGACGTGAAACTGTGTCAGTTGGGTTAAACAAACCTTTCATACCTTCAACCAAGCCAGCGTTAGCAGCAGGGTTAACAGTAGCATAACGTGGTGACATTACAGCAGCACCTTCGTTTAGTTTTTGTTGAGCTTGCAACAATACCAATGAAGTTGATGGTGTAGTACCTGGTGTACCTACTGAGTTGTAGATAGCTTTGTATGCGTTTGCAACGTCAGCATCAACGCTAGAAGCCAATTGTGAGATACGTGGTTTCAATACACGTTCTGCAAAGTCATCTAATTGCATAGTCAATTCAGCAGATGTGAAGTTAACACCAATGTGTTTTTGTGATGCAACAGCCAATGTTGTGTATTGTTCGTTGTCATCTTGAACTTGTAGAGCTGCACCGTCAGTTACTAAAGCGCGATCTGGTAAACGGATACGCAAAGTAGAACCAATTTTAGCGCCTTCTACAGCGAAAGAATCATCGTATTGACGATTCACGTTACGTGTGATCACAAGGTTGTTCTCTAGGATTTCTAAAGCTTTACGAGTGATCATATCAATGGTTAAGATTGAATTTGACATGATATTTCCTTATATAAAAGTTAGCGGTTTTTGTTCGCTTCCCATGCCTTTGCTTGTCTAGCTCTTTCAGCCGCAATCCAATCAGATGTAGACATCGTTTTTACAGACCTAGGGTCTGTCGTGTCATACGCTGGTGAACCACTACCTTTAGCCGTCACAGGCGATATAGGCGCAGGTGCGCTTGTTGTTTTCTTAGTAACAGGCTCGTTAGCAATTTTTGCTTCAAGTCTGCCAATTTCTTTTGCTTGTAAGATTGGCGCTAAACGAGCAATACGTTCAGCTTCTTTAATGTTTGTCCCTAGGTAATAAGCCAGGTCAGGACCTACATCTGAAGCTTGAATAGATTGAGCCATCACTTGAGTAATAGGAACACTAGGGTTATATGCAACTTGCTCGAAGTCATCATACTTAGCTCGTGCTTCTTCTTCTTTGTCGTGATAGGACTCTAAAATTTCATGCTGTTGCCTTTGTTGTTCTCTTTGCTCAATCAACTGTTCAGCTTTTTGCAATGCCAATGCTTCGGCATACGCTTCTACTGATTCAAACTGATCAGGCGCAGGGACATCTCTAGGTGCTGCAGGTGTTGAAGCCTGAGCTGCACGATCTCTTTCCCATTTACGCTGTTCTCTTGCCAAACGTTTGCCAATGGCTGCATCTAGTTCTTCTTGTGAGAATACTTTAGAGGCTTCTGCTGGCTTTTCTTCCGACACTTCTACTGCTGGTGCATCAGTTTCAGGAGCTGTCGTAACTTCTGTCTCTGGCGCGGGTACTTCCGCTATTACTTCTACTTCTTGGTTTTCACTCATTTTGTTTCCTTAGAAACCCTAGTGAACTGCACTAGTACAGTTTTATTATACGTTTAATGCTGCTACTTTTGTTTGGAACGCTTTAACACGTGCATCTAATGTAGCGCGATCAGCTTCAAGCGTTGCTAATAGTGCTTCTGCTTTTTCGTTAGCTTTAGCTACGGCTGCTTCTGATTCTGTCAAGCTTTTTAACTTACCAGAAAGTGATTTCTCACGAGCATCTAAATCTTCATTAACTGTTTTTGCTGTTACTTCAAAAGAAGCTATAGTTTTATCTAAGTTAATCTTTCTAATGTCTGACTCAGCGTTTTTAAGTTTAGCTGCAAGTAGATTGTCGTCAGCTTCAGCTTTCTTAGCTGCGGCATAAGCATCTGCATCTGCACGTAACTTGTTAGCATCTTCTACTGCTGACAAAGCACCTTGACGTGCTTCAAGTTCAGCTTTTAAAACTGCCATCTCGCCTAAATCTTTAAGAAACTGTTTAGTAAAATAATCTACTAATTTTTTTGAATCAATACCGCCATTACCGTTTGAAATATCCATTTTTTAACCCCTATGCGTAGTAGCTGATATTAATTTTAGCACTAGCTGTTTGCTCAATAAATTTGATTTTAGTCAAATCACCATCGTACTGTAATGTAACGCCTACTGCTAATGGCATGCCTACAGATGCTGTAGGATTGACATCATCATCGCGCCAACGAACAGCTTGTCCTTCTGGTGTAATCAATGCAATAGAAGGTCTGCAATTAAGCCCGTTTAGGTCAACGTAAGGAACTGTCAATCCTGTAGCTGTACTAAGTGCTGTAATTTGCTGATACCCTAGACGTGTGGTAATAGCTTTTAAGTTAACTGACATTTAAATTCTCCTACTTTGTGTAAATGATCTAATTTCGATCAATAATTGTTGACCTGCAATAATAATACTTTTAAAAAACTCACCTGCAAAAAATGCACCGCCAAAAAAGCTATTCATTAGAATACCCCGCCGCTGATGCCTGTTGTTGCAGTTAAAGTAGTGACTGTAATCGTACCGCCAGTAATTGCAACTGCATTAGCATTTTGTTCCGCCATTGTACCTACACCTGACAAGGTGTGGGTAGCATTCCACGCTGTAGCGCCTGCAGCACTAAAAGTGCCGTCTGCAGGTGTAGAGTGGGTAACTGAAACGGTCATGCTAAGAACCTTAATTTATATAGCGTTGCTAAGTAAAGCGCTACAATTTCGTCAATTAAATTCTGTATTGCGGTATCTGTTTCATCGCACACTTTATAGCGATCAGCTTCAATTTCTTCTAATTGACCTTGTAAAAAGTCAATCACATTTGTAGTTTTTTTAGCTGATTGCAAAGAGATAGGTCCCATCAAACCATGACGGCCTTGATACGCTTCAGCAAAATTATCTGCTAATTCAATAATGTTCTCGTAAAACCTTTGTAGTGCTTTATGCTTTGAATAGCTACGTGTATTAAGATGAACAGAGTGCGTTACATCTCGTGCTAAGAATAGTATCCCTACAAAGTCACAGGCTTTCATTGTTGCATCCCTTCAGGTGGCGCCATTGGTTGTTGTTCTTGCATTTCGTTAGGCATTTCAGGTGCGCCTGCTACATCTTGGTCTCGACCTGGCATTTCGCCTACTAAGTCCCCGCTTGTAATCATACCATGTACCGTACCCATTACAATGTCTTGTATTTGTTCTGGTGACATAGACGCTTGAATTGCACTAATACGTTTAGTTTCAGCATCGTATGCTTTAACTTCACTATCAAACTGTTTAATCTGTAAATCTTGCGCTTCCATCGACTTGCTAACGTTTTGTAGCATGCCATGTAGCTGATCCAGCTCTTTACCCATTGCTTCCATTTGTTGCTGTGCGGCAGCCAATGCTGGGTTCTCATCTACATCATTTAATAGCTTAGGATCAATCGTTTTAGCAAAACGTTTAGCCATTTCTTGTGCGCCAGGCCAATCCATGTTCTTAACAAACAAATCGCCAGCCACTTGCCACAATTGTGGGTTGCCTTGCAATAATTGGCTCATCGCATCTAGTGATTCTTGACGTTTTGTCATGTAACTTGGGCCAGTAGACACCGCAATGTCGTACTTACCGACGCTAGGATTGTAGATTTTCTCAATTACAATGCCTGCTTCGTTCACTATTTTCTTGATTGGTTCAGGTTGTTCAGGATTAATTTTTGCTGATTTTACTTCACCATCAATGCCAATAATACGTGCTACACGTTCTGTATCGTAAATTTTTGGGATTAAGTCCACTAATTGACGCCCAATATGGCGAATAGCACGTGCTAAATTGTCAATATAGTGGTATGTACCCGTATCGCCTTGTTTTTCTCTTGCTAAAATCGCTTTTCCTGAGCGTTCGTTGCTTGTTGCACCTAAACTAGAGTCATATTGACCTGTAGATGATTTAATATCGTCTGAAGCGCCTGCTTTTGCTTGTAACAGACCGCTAGAAGCCATTGGTGGTTGCGCACGTTGCGGTAAAGGTAAAACACTACCTGCACCATCTGTTACGTCAGGATTAACCTCTAAATAAGGCCAATTTGTCGTGTTTGCAGTTTTCCATTGAGACTCATAGCCTTCAAATTGACCGCCGTAACCGATAAATGGTGCTTTTGGCGCCAATGCCAACATTTCAGCTTCTTGTGAAACCCAGTAGTTGTACATACGTTGTGCATCTTTTGCATTACGTATAAGGCCAGACACGTACAATCGTCCATCTACTTCATACTCGTTACCAACTACACGCACGACAGGGATGTAGCAACCTGCCCACTCTTGTTCTTGCAAAATTTCAAAGCCATTTGTCTTTAGCCACTTTACTTTTTTAACGTCAGCAGTACGTGACTTGATAGGTTTTTGACCCATCTCTTTCATTTGCTTATCTTCAGGGCTATTCTCTACTAAAGAAATGTTGCCGCGGTATAGATTTAGCTTAGAAGGTGTATGATCTATGTAAAAATACTCTGCAATACGGACTGTATCTTCTGTTAGCCATTGGCTTAGTGAAGAGTCGCCTACACCTTGCTGCATAATTGATGAAATTGGTGCAGCATCAGGGAATTGACGCTCGTATTCAGCTTTTGTCATATCCTCTGTAATAAAACACCATTCAGCATCAGCGCCAGTTGGGTCTTGGATTGTAGGGTCCATGTACACGCTAAAGGAATTGCGGATGCGACCAATGTAGATATCTTGATCAAATGTATTGTCGTCGCAATATTTAGTTAGTACACGGATGTAACCTTCACCATAGGTGACCTGATTCTCACATGCGGTGTCGTATGCGACATCTGCATCTGAGATATATTCAATATGCCTAATAACTCCCTCGAATATCTCTGCGACCTCTACGTCAGCATTATCATCCACAGGAATTACCTTCACCGAAGGTCGGTTTTGGCGTTGTTCATTAGTAACTTGATGAACGTGTTGCGGTAACTTGTTGATTGTTAAGCAAGGTCTAGCATTAATTGT
>Ga0209088_10000306_pt1 | contig 35831 bp, 45 predicted proteins | sample S_140625_EF_Meta_FD_187324 | JGI IMG/M metagenome (GOLD analysis project Ga0209088, IMG submission 187324) | Freshwater microbial communities from Lake Simoncouche, Canada to study carbon cycling - S_140625_EF_MetaG (SPAdes) (version 2) | ecosystem: Environmental > Aquatic > Freshwater > Lake ... | reverse complement strand
AGGCAGCATGGATGGTTAAAGCTACGTTGAGGAACGGGTAATGGAGTTATTTCAAAAATTATTAAATGCATACAAAGAAGCTGATAAACGTGTTGGTGGATTTTTGCCTGGAGGTGGTACAGGAAATATTTTAAGCAATGCAGTAAAACAAATTAATCCTGCAGAAATTGCTGGTTTATATGGAGGCAATGTATTAAATGCAGTAGGAAAACAAGTTGCTTCTAGAATTGTGCCCGCAACAACATCTCAATCAATAGAAACTACATTTCAACAATTGCCTAAATTAATGGAAGCTACTTCTAAACGCATGGAACCTTTGGGTTACCCAGGTGTTTGGAGTCCGCATATTCCTGGGGGGCCATCGATGCAAAATTCTTTTGTTGAAGAAGGAGCTAAGGTAGGAACAAAAATTGATCTTTCTGCGGGCGGCCTTAAGTTACTGTTTGGCGAAGGCCCAATGTTTTTAAATAAAAACTCTTTGTTTGGAATAGATCATCCTACTGTTTCAGTTAGTACTAAAACTCCTGGCTGGATTATTGCACATGAATTAGGACATGCTGTTGATGCAGCAAAACGTCCATATGACTATTCTCCACCAAAAGATTTTGACTTAGAAAACCCGGCAAAAATGAAAAAATTTGCTGCGCGTGAAAACCTAAGAACAGCAAGTCCCGGTGCAATGGTAGCTGGGTTTGGTTCTATAAAAGACGATAGTGCTAAGTCTTTATTGCAAGCGGGTTTTGAAGGTGCTCTTGCTGGACTTGGCTCTAATCAACAAATGTTAAGAAAAGAAATAATGGCAGATAGGTTTGGAATGCCTATTGCAAAAGAAGCGGGAGTACCTTGGAATACTCGCCAAAATATACTGGCTAAAAGCACATATGGGTTGGGGTCTGCAACCCCAGGATTTGTTCAGGGAGTTATTGGTGAGGTGTTGGGACGCGGTTCTCAGACTGTTGCGGATTTGGCTGGCACCGCAATGCGAGCGGTACGTGGAGATAAATTAAACCCTGTAGAGCAATCATTAGCAAAATATGGATACGATCCTTCTCAATATCAAATGTCACTCAGGGGTGAAAATACAATGATTGAAAAACAAAACCCAGCGCAACAAGCGTTGTATAATTTCATTAATAAAAAATAATTGTAATAAAGATTCGTTAGTCTTTCCAGTGAACAATCCTGTGACAGTTGCTGCATAGTGGGATGCATTTTTCAATCTCCTTTTGAATGCGTTCCCAGCTATACCCTTGGTTGACCATTGGTGACACGTTTAGATCTTTGTTGCCTGTGTGGTGAAATTCAAGGACACGATGATCAGCTAACTGGCAATGCGCACAACGCAACGTTTTTTTATAGACAAGAAATTGCTTGCGGCATTTCTCAATACGTTGTTTGTCTCTAGCCCAGGGCATTAGGTAAAGCCAAATCAACTCCTAATTTACTTCAAATTAAGAGCAAATTAGAAGTTGGTGAGGCAAATGGTAAAATTAAAATAAAGCCTGAATAAAACCATGTTTAATATTGTAAAGAATATTTTTAATAAAAAACAACCAATTAGCAATACTGTAAGCATGGAAGAAATTCATGCAATGGCTGCGGAAGCTGCTAGACGAGCACAACAAAAAATAGGGAGTGGGCAATTTGGTCAAGTATATGAAGCATCACCTGGTTTTGTAGTTAAAGAGATTGGTTTAGAAAATAAACAAAACTTATTAAACGAAATTAATATGCAAGCAAAAGCAGCAGAGCTAGGTCTTGCGCCTAAAATACAAAGCGCTTCCTTGGATCTTCCAAGGATTGGAAATATGGTTATTCCTTTAGAGCCTGGCCCAAACCCTAAAATGCGTGGAGATATTGTGATGCAAGATTTGAGAGAAAATTACAATCAAGTAGAAACATTAACAACTCAACAACGTTTAGATCAAGCAAAACAAATGGCTAGACTTAGTTTAAATAATATTAGTTTGCCTGATCGTCATGCAGGGAATGTTATGTTTAACAAAACAACGGGAAGACCTATCCAATTAGATTTTGGAGGAACTTCAACACTTAAAAACGATAGACAAAAAGCTTCTAATTTAGCTAGATCAGTAGCCGAAGGTTTACATGCTGCCGGATTAAAAGAAGAAGCCGCAATACTTCATGGAGTTGTTTCTGATTTTTTAATAACAGATCCTAAAGCCGCCTTAGATATTGCTAAACAAGGTTTGTCAAGACTTCAAAAAATTAAAGCTCCAATAGATCCAGGTCAGTATGCATATGCAACAGTAAATAGTCCTGAAAATTTTATATCTCATTTGGGGTGAGGGGCGGGGCCTAGTCTATGGGCGACCCTTGTCATTTAAGATTTGAGGCCTGCGAGATCCCCCTCAGTTTAAACCTATTTATTTTGATGCATTCTAGCAGCGCGGCTAGCCTTTAAAGCTTTTTCTGTATTAGGAACAAATTGTTTTCCCTGTTTGCTGCCAGCTTTTTTCTTTGCGTCCGTCTCATTACGTTCTTTTTTTGATAAAGAAGCCCATGCTTTTTCTGGTAGATACCGTTTGGTTTGACCAGATTGTATTGCTTTGTCAACCATCACTTACTATCCTTGTATTTTTGAGCAGCAGTTTTAGCTTTACTGCGTTTTTCGTATTCGTCTCTGGTCTGCCACTTTTCTTCACCCCATTTTTCTAGTGATTTTTGTTCTTCACCTTTGCCGCCCCGATATCCTCCACCAGCTTTTTCATATTGTTGCGCTACAAGTTGAGCCTTGCGGGCACTCCATTGGCCCGGCTTGCCACCCTTGGATCCGGCCATCACGCGATCTTTGATGTTCTCGCGTAACTCAGGCTTAGTGTATTTAGTTTTTTCCTCTGACATTGATATATTTCTTTCTTCTATTTTACTTGATATTATTGTTGGAACATAATCAACGCTCCTGGATTCGAACCAGGTAATGTAAACCCTTGTCGGGCTGCCTTATCCTTTCGGCCTAGCGCTGAGGTGTGGGTCCCTTCCCCACTGGGTTCATTTATAAGGTTAATGAACGCACCCCTCCGTTTAGCCGGAGATACACTGATAGATGACCTCCAGTTCAAGATGAATCGGGCGTGTCGCCTTTTAAGCTATGTGCCTAACGCGCACAGGGACCCGACCTCTATCAATCAAAAGTCTAACAAAAAATCTCCGGGTGTCAAGCCGGAGAATAGTAGATTTACTTACCGCTTCCACTCGGTTTTTACAGGGAAGTTGACTACTTCCGGTAGAAGTCTACAACCCGGTCTTCTCTGTAGATGGTGCACTGAATTTACACATAAGTTCATCCATGTGCTCCAGGGATTCAAGGCGCATGAGGATGTCAGTCAATGTGTGGACGGTAATTGGCTTTTCGGTTCTTGCCGCAAATGCAAGGGCCTCCCGTAAATTAGTCGCAGCTGCATTCAAAGAGTCTTTGACGGGTGTCGTTAAGGCCATGATTTGGGGAAATAATTTTTATTTTACGATAGAAAGCAAGTATTATTCTTGCCAAATCCATCCAACTTGGTACGCATCAAAGTACGGTTCACCGCCAAGGGCCTCAAAAAGCTCATAAACTAAACGACCTTTACCTAAGCGTTTGCCTTGTGGTGTCACAATATTGTCATCAATTACGACAAGAGTTCCGGACTTGAGGCAATTACGTGCAGCAAACAACTCTTTGAGGTGATGGGCTGCCGGTTCACAGTCGTGATTCCAATCAGCGATGTTGTAGGAATCCAAGTAGAGAAGATCTACCTTACCCTCCAGGGAGGCAAGAAATTCTACGGAGTCTTGGCATACAACAATTGCGTGATCGGTTTCGGCTGTTGCCAAGTCGCAAGCCTTGGGGTCATTGTCTACTGACCAAAGGATTCCACCGTGAGCAGCAACGTACTGATCAAACAAAAGGGTTGAGCAGCCATCGCCTTCGTAATTGTTTTCCTCGCGGTATGTGCCAGTTTCAACAATGACTGGATCTACAATACGCTCTAGGTAATCAAAGATCTGCTGGAAAGTGTCGGCGCGTTTGTTAAGGCGCTGCTTGATTTGGTCCCAGTAAGCATCCCAGCATGCCAAATCGCTAGCTTTCGATTCGAAGATAGTCAATGTTTTGCTCTTTGAGTAGGGTTTCGTGGGCATCTGCCTCGTCCATATCATAGTCGTCGAAGGCAAGTTTTCGGAACCTGTCTCCATCTTTCTCGCCGTAGTAGAAGCGGACGGTGTTACTAACCATGATTTGTTGTTAGAATAAAACTAATATACAAGATTATGTGTGGGTACCTCCAAGAATTCCAGCCTTAAGGTATGGGAACCCACGCTTCAAGTTCTGAATAAGAACCCTGTACGCATTACGTTAAACGGAAGGCGGCACTATACCACACCATTGAAGCAAGGTGCGGCGCCATCGGTTACTACAATTCTTTCGCAGACTGCATCCGAAGCAAACAAACAAAAGCTTGAGATGTGGTCTAAGAATAATCCAGGTGTAAAGGAGGCTGCTGCCAAGAGGGGCACAGCTATACACTATGGTATGGAGTGTTACTTAAAAAAAATTGAACATGAGGTTCCAGGGGAGTATTCAGAGTTTTGGACGGGCATGCCAGGAATACTCGATCAATTTGAAGAAGTCATTTGGGCGGAATCCCCGTTATTGGAAAAACATCAGTTTACTGTTGGCAGTGATGATGTGGCTCGTGTTTGGGGTTGCGATGATGAAGGGCGTGCTTGGGCCGGTGCTCCTGATATTATTGGTGTTGTGGGTGGCAAGCTAACGCTGGCCGACTTGAAGACTTCGGTTAAACCATACAGCAGAAAGTGGCCAAAAGATTTGGAGAAGGGGTCTCCAGAATGGAGAGACCTGTTGGGTGGTCACATGAAATTCAAAAAAACATGCAAACAATTAGCAGCTTACGACCTGGGGATTGAACAGACGCTGGGGATGAAAGTTCAGCAGGCTGCCATATTGGTATCAACTCCTGTGCGTACCCAGGTCTTTAAGATTTCACGTCGATTTTTGGATATGTTGAGGACTGACTGGCTGGGAATTGTTAAGGAATATTACGAACAGGTGGATGAATATGGGATGCAAGACCGAGACTTAATTTAACAATTGCCTTTGGCTAGGGAGCTGTAGGATAAAGAGAACAACCGCACCCAACCCCGTGGAGATCCAACTCTCTGTTGGTGAGTGGATGACTGCGCTCCAACGTCACATGGAAAATGCGGCGGACGGAGACTGCTTTTGTCTGCCAACCGACATACATCTTCATGCTTACTGGCTAGTGAAGAATGCCTCGTTTCCCCAGCGAGAGTTTAAAGTAAAGAGAGTGGACCCCGTCAAAGCATGAGCAGCGAAATTGGACAGGCCCTTCGGCCAGGTGAAATTAATCTTGGTTACATTCCTTTAGATTGGCCGCTGACCCCACTGGGCGGCAACAAAAATCCTTATGTTGATGGCTGGCAAAATAAACCTTTTAGTCTTCGGGAAATTGAAGAAGAGATTGCTGGTGGTCAATGCAAAGCCATTGGACTCATTGGTGGCCCTGTCTTCAACTTGCCTTATGGTTTGGTGTGGGTGGACGTGGATGGCCCAAGTGTACACCCCCTCATTGAAAAAATTACAAACAAAAGTTTTGCAGATGCCCTACCAAGGACGCTAACCATTTGTAGTGGTAAAGCTGGCAGGGAACGGCGTCTGTATAAAATTGCACGCGATAAGCAGTTGCACTTTGTTCGCAACAAATATACATGGACTGCTGAGACGAAGGGCGAAAAGTTAGAGATTCTATGGTCGCGGCACCAAGGTGTGTTGATGGGTTTGCATCCGGAAACGGATGGATACTTTACGCCTGATGGGTTGGGTTATGAGTGGGCGATGAACCTTCCGGAATTTCCGGAGTGTTTGTTGAATGAGATCATTACAAAAAATGTAAAGCAAGGTGTGCCTGCCAGGGAAGTAACCAGGATGGTTGGTCCAGGGTTTGCAGTGCAGGCTGAGATTTCTTTGGAGAGGGATATGCAGCTTGCAATTGAAGCAATGCATGCCTTGCCCGCAGAAGCAGCAGATGATTATGACATCTGGATCACAATTGGTCAGACGTTGCATTCATTAGATGAGTCGTTGCTTGAAGAGTGGGATGAGTGGTCCAAGCAAAGTGACAAGTATAGAGATGGTGAATGCCACAAGCGTTGGCTCTCCTTTAGTAAAGGTGGTGGACGGGGCATTGGCTCATTGTTTTACATCGCTAAAGAGAATGGTTGGTCTCCCCCTGAAGATCACAAAGTAAAAAGCGTTGACGACCAGACGCTTGATCAATTGGCAAAACTTCCTACTGACACGGACACACAAGAGATGGAAACAATTTTAGCTGTGCAAACAGCCAAGGCAGCAGAAGTAAAAAAGACAGAACCAAAAACGGAACGAAAGCGGGGCAGGCCTCCATTAAATAAAGCTGAGGCAGAGAAAAAAGAAAGTGGGCGCAACGCTTCTGCTGATGTTGTGTCAGATGTGGTAATGCAGATGTATGAAGGAAATTTAGTGTTTAGCTTGAAGCACAATCAGTTTTTTATGTACGAAAGAGAAGGGCAAGGGCTTTGGTCCCCCATGAGCAAGGTTGAGATGGCTGGGGATATTCGTAGCAAACTGCTACAAGTGCGAGATAAAGGCGGAATTATTGAGGGGTTTAATACCAAATTAATCAACGATGTAAACGATCAGCTTCAATCGGCACTTTACTTTAAGGAGTGGTATGAGGGTAGCCGCTACCTATTGTTTACTAATGGGGTGTTGGATATTGAAACTAGGGAGTTGCTTCCTTTTAGTAGGGAGCTTTATCTGACACAACAACAGCCGTACACATATGACTCTGCTGCTTCTTGTGAGGAAATTATTAGGTGGTTGAAGTATGTGCAGCGTGATAGTTGGAATCGCACCCAAGTATTGAGGGCCTGGTTGCGGGCAACACTGCTTGGCCGCTATGAAATGCAGAAGTTTGTTGAGATTGTGGGACCAGGTAAGTCTGGAAAATCAACTTACGCAAACTTGGCTGTAGCACTGGTGGGTAGGAAGAATGTGTACTCAACTGACTTCGAGAACCTGGAGAAAAACCGGTTTGAGGCGGCGGGCTACATGGGTAAAAAACTCTTGCTGTTCCAGGATGCTGATCGGTGGGGCGGATCGGTTTCTAGGTTGAAGGCGATTACCGGCAGTGACTGGATTCGATCGGAACGTAAGTATCAGAATGAGAATCAAGAGCCTTTCCAATTTAAAGGTGTCGTAATCATTACGGCAAACGAAGCTATTCAATCGACAGACTATACATCGGGCTTGGCACGTCGTCGTCTTACCATTCCATTTGACCGACCGTTCACGGGCGGGCCTAATGAACAAAGGGAATTGATTAAGTTCAACCAAAAGGGTGAACCTGAGGGAGACTTTGCCCCGTTGCTGCCAGGGTTGGTGAACTGGTTGTTGGATATGACGGAAGAAGAAATGCGGAGTTATCTAATGGAAACCTCCAAGCGGGTGGAGTTTTTTAAGAAATATGAAAAGTTGCAAAACCTGCGGTCTAACCCGCTGCTTGATTGGCTGGAGCACAAGGTAATTTATGATCCGGGTGTTGCTAGTGCAATTGGGTTTACTAAGAATGCGCCGATGGGTTCATCCAATATTTATGACAATCAAGACAAGTGGTTGTACGCAAGTTATGCAGAGTTCAGTAGGCAGTGCAATACGGGGGTCATGTCTCGTAGTCGCTTTGAAGTTTTGTTGATGGATATCTTGACCCATCAGTTGGATTTGAAGGTATTCAGTAAGCGCACTACTAGGGGCGTACGTATCATTAATGTTGCAGTGCGGGAGTCCAGCCCTAAGTATGAGGGGTGGCCGAGCGTAGTAGAGATTTCGTCAGATCGCCAGAAGTACAAAGAATTTTACGGTATTGATTACAGTGCGGAATCTGATGTCAGAATAGAAAATGAATATGAAATAGAGACTGATGGGTAATGGGCGGCACTTGATCCTGGACCTGTACGGGTGCAGTCCAGAAATCTTGGATGACTACGGTGAGCTTCAGCGTTTTCTAGAGATTGCATTGGTGCTTGCCAAGGCAAACATCCTGCGAATTTGTGGCCATAAATTTGAACCACAAGGGGTTACATTGTTGGCATTACTCTCGGAATCCCATGCCAGCATTCACACCTGGCCTCAATTAGGTTATGCAGCGATTGATTTGTATACCTGTGGTGATACTACGCTTACTCATAAGGCTGCTGAGTTTTTAAAAGTAAAACTTAAGGCGGAAACTGCGGACGAAAGAGAGTTATGCAGATCCACAACATTGTCCAATAGGCTATAGTAAATCGAGAATTATCCGATTTAATGGCTAAACCTAAGCTTTTGTGGTGTGGTGACATTGTTGCCATGACGGGATTTGCTCGCGTTACAGAAAATGTATTGAGCCGTCTCCAGGAGGAGTATGAGATTGTGGTACTCTCTCACAACTGGTGGGGGGACCCGACGCCACTTCAGAGTAAGTACAAGATGTATCCGTCGTCTAATCGTTTTCAGACGGCGCCCTTTGGGGAGGATCGCATTAGGGAAGTAGTGGAGAAAGAGAAGCCAGACATTGTGTTTACTATCAATGACATGTGGATTATTAATGAGCAGTACAAGCGCATTAAAGATCTGCACGACCAGAAACTATTTAAGTTTGTGGGGTATGCCCCCATGGATTCGTATGGCTGGACGGGGTGCCTTGACGAGACCGCCAACGATTGGGATGGAGTCATCTCGTATACGGAATTTGGTGCGCACGAATTTATTAGGGGCGGCATCCGTAAACCAATTACGATCATCCCCCACGGTATTACGGCAAATCAGTTTTATCCCATGGATAAAGCAGAGGCGCGTAAACGGCTCAGTTTGAAGGACGATATTTTTATTGTGTTCAATGGGAACAGGAATCAGTTCCGCAAGCGCATTGATATTACGGTTGAGGGATTTGCAAAATTTGCAAAAGACAAGCCGGACACTCAACTATATCTCCACATGGGATTGAAGGACCAGGGTTGGGACGTCATGCCTTTGTTTGCCAGGGCAATGCAGAGGGAGGGGATTGATCCCAATGGTCGTATCATCCTTACGGCGCAGACGCAGGGGCCGCCCAATGTGGAGGTGGAGTTTTTAAATACGATTTATAACGCTGTTGACGTTGGTGTAAACACTTGTAAAGGAGAGGGTTGGGGGCTGGTCTCCCATGAGCATGCAGCCTGTCGAGTGGCGCAGGTGGTGCCGAACCATACGTCATGCAAGGAGATCTTTGAGGGCTATGGACGCCTCATCCGCTGCGACCACGTTGATGTGGACACCAACTACTCAAGGGAGATGCCCTGCCCCTCCAGTGACCACCTGGCAGCCATCCTGACGGAGCTGTACGAGGACCGGGAGAAGTTGGCGGCTACTGCTGAGCTCTGTTACCTGCGAGCCACGGAGGAACGCTTTGGCTGGGATACGATCGCGCACCAGTTTGACGAGGTGTTCCAGGAGGTGTTAAATCCTGTGGTCGAGACTACTGAGACGCAACCTAAGAAGAAGAAGAAGGGTAGGCCGGTTAAGCGATCGGTTTACTCGGAAAGGCAATAACGGTCATTTATTGAGAAAACGAATGGGCCTCCACGGAAGTGGGGGCTTTTTTGTGTCAGGAATTGACCGACTCTGCGGACTTTAGGGAGGGACTCTTGGGACTTTGCGGACTTTAGGGGTCGCCCTGAAAACTCTCCCTAAGCAAATTACAAAAAAAATCAAAGTTGTAATGGTTGTGGCGTTTTGTAACGAATATAAGAAGGTTAACACTCTGTAACAATAATGACAACTTGGAATTTTCTTGTAATTTCCTTAGGGAAAGTTTTTGAAATGACCCCTAAAGTCCGAAGATCCCCACCAAACTCTGCACATAAGCCCTAAAGTCTGATGCTAGAGTCCTATGACACCACTCATTTCCCCATGCCAGCCCCGGTAAAAACCCTTCCACCCCTGGAGGACCTACAGAAAATTGTTCGGTTATCGGACGCCTACCCCTCGGGCCTGGAGTGGGCCGTCAGTGACCGTTGGCGGGAGGAGGGGAGGCAAGCTGGCGTACTCTCCACGCCCAACCCCTACTACGTCGTCAGGCTCCTGGGGGGCAAGTACGTGGCCCATAGGATCGTCTACTACATGCGGACAGGCAGGGACACCCCCAAGGAGATCCTGCACCTGGCAAGCAACCCTTGCCGGGACAACCGCAAAGAGTTGGTCGAAAACACCCGTGGCTCCAGGAAGGTAAGCTAGTTGTCATGGCAAACCTGTACCAAGACTCTCAGTTTCAGATCTTTCGTTTTGTTAGTCTTATTGACAACCTCAATGAGTCTCAACTTGAGAATGAGGGCTACTATCACGGCTATCCGTGCCCCCATGGTCACACCATTAGGGATATTGAACAGCATTGGTGTTACCATTGCGCCAGAAAAATTGCTTCCAACGTTTGCGGCTTTGACGTAAACTATCTTCACAAAGCGTATAAGGTAAGGTACGCCAGCCTCTGGCACCAAATTGATATCGGCCTGCCCCAGGACTGTTGGGAAATTCAAGGCGCTACTAAACGTACACCCAAAAGAATCTGCATACCATCGTATAGGTCTGATTACAGTAAACAAAAATCTGAAAACGTCAACATCCACAAAGCGTTATATCAATGCGCTTGGGGGGACGTAGGTTCTTTGCTGGTTACCAGGATGTGTGGCAATCCAAAATGTGGAAACCCATTGCACATGGCATCTAGCCTTAATGTTGCGCCCTCTCCACCGCAAACCGTTACTCCGCTTGAAATTGAATTCAAAGCAGAAAAATTAATGCTGTTTAATCGTCAAAGCGTACTAAACCAGCAACCTGAAAAAATTGTTGAGCAATCATTTAAAAGAGCTATTACAAATCCGCTGTACGCCAAAGAACCACCTGATTACGACGAGGGTTAGATTCTCCGCGAGTACAATAGAAATACGAGACTATAGCTAATAATGGCACGTAATCAATCAACTCAACGTCAGCGGACCGCTCAAAATCCGTTGTTGATTGGTTCGTTTGATCAGACATCGTTGCGCTTGTTGACCGGTACGCTTGGCGCATTAAATCAAGTAGTTGGCTACAGGGATACAAGCCAAAACTCCAATGGTGGTCATGGTGGTGGAACCATGAACCATTGGTTTCAAGTTGATTTACTAAGATCTGCTTGGATTATTACCAGGAAAGGCGGACCGCGCCCTAACTATATTGAAGTATCGGCATACGATTTAAACCGTAATCCTGTCGAAGGTCGAATGATTTTTCAGGCAGATAGCGTCTCCACTACTGCCAATGGAACTACGGCGTTTTATCCGTACTTGGGCCATGTAATGGGCGCCGGTTCAGACCTGTACAACACATTTGATCGACTTCGGCTTGACAAAGGAAACGATTTGTATTTCCCCCTGGAGGCAGGAAGTTATTTGATTTGTGTTGCAAGCACACGCAACGAAATACTTGACTACACCTTAGGTCTTGTTGTTGAAGTGCCAACAGACGACATGTTCCTGTTGCTAGAAGACGTTGAAGAAGACTTTTTAATACAAGAAACTGCTCTTGATTTAAACAACACAATAATCATTGGCCCTATTTTTGCGTCTAATTATACGCTTGCAACAAATTTTAATGCTTATACGTTTGATACGGCCACAATTAACTCTGGAGTTACTGTGACAATCCCAACTACTTCTACGTGGTACATTGGCTTTGTATCTCCAGAAAGCAATGATAAGTTCTCGCTTGAAGGGGGACCTGGCTACGATGGAAGCTCAATTCACGAACACTCACGCACGGAATGGACCGATGCTTGGCAACGCGAAAGAAGCCCTGGCGACCCACTGCCTGAGTTATTTGTGCCACTTGTCAATCGCTAATGATGAATGAGGTTAATCATACGAAAGAAAAAAGTATTTACCAAGCACCTACCTGGAGGTTATTTGGTAGTGATGCGGTTACTTCCATGGATGCGCACTCAGTACGGATGTGTGTGGCTTGCAAGTCTTGCCGTGGGCAAAAGCAGGAGACAGATCAACGATTGGCTGAAGAGAAAAACAAAAAGAAAAAATGTCCGCCGCCTGGATTCATGTTTAACCGGTAGGCACGCAAACTTAGTTCAAGGTATTGGTGTTTACAAGTTGCGTGATTGGGTGCGCGAGTTGCCGCCAGGGGATTCAATTGCTTTGCGCTGTGAGTCAGCTAAGCCTGACAAGCAATTTCAAGTGTGGAAGAAATGGTTTCAACGTAAAGAAGCAGTAGGGTGGGATATTAATGAAGAATTTAAATCATTCTTCTATTACAAGCCAAGACAGGTAAAATAACAATAGTTACTTAAAAACTATGCACGGATCACTTGCCGATTACGTAGGCGCCTTACTTGCAATTCACGCTGCCGCGAGCGCAGTCACCGCTCTGACCGACACTCCGCGTGACGATAAATTTGTAAAGAAATTTTACAAACTGATTGAAATCTTGGCCCTGGTTACCGCCAAGACCAAGCAACGTTAAACTTAGGCAACAATACACCACCCCGTTGACGGCCCATCAGCCATCCAGCGGGGTTCAAAGTTCTTGTAGCTGTAGTGTTTTTTGGCACCATCGGTGAGTGGATAGGTGCCACTAACTAAGGACATCTCTCCCCAAGGGTCATTCACCCAGTAACCAGTAGCGTCATAGCCAATAATGCAAAGCCAATGGCCCCCACCAGTTGGTTTACTTGGCGTTCCATGGTGCAAAAATCCTGCTGGTACTGGTTTGCCTGCGTTAATTTGTTTTTGTATTAAGGCACGATTGCCGGTTGTTACAAAAGTAGCGGGCAGACCAAAGTGCTTTAAAGTTGCAATTTGAGTGCTGCCCTCTGTTGTATCACCAAAAGTAAACACTACTTTGATGTAGTCATCATCGGTTTTGATGCTGCCAGGCTTAAGGAACTTTAGCAGCATCGCACAGCTAGAACTAAAGCAAGTCCTGTTAGCATCACGGTAATTATCCCGCTGACTCATGTACTGAACAGCTAGCGGATTGTTAAGTTTTATTGCAGTATCGGATAAGTTTCTAAACCGTTTTAAAAACTCGCTCTGTTGTTCTTTTGACAACACTCCCCAAGCCCAAGCCCAAGCCTTGTCCTGGTGCTCCAGTGGACTGTCTTTGTCTGTTGCCCGGGCAGCGTCAAGGAATGTGGCCATTTTATTGTGTTTGCTTTTAATTACTTTAGCTTACAATTCAGGCATTTCGTATTCTTTTGTTGTGTTGCAGTAATGTTTAAAAATAATTTCGCTAGTATTGCCAGCCCAAGCTGCTACCTGCGGCACCGGAATTCCAGATTCAATCCAATAACTAATAGCGGTATGCCTGCAATCATATGGACGATACAAATGTGAAATCAATCCTTTTTGATGCACAGGTTGTAATTTTTTGCGAAAATAACTTTGAAACGCAACGCGGTCCCAGGGGAAAATAAACTGATTTTCTTTTGGAAGTTTTTCTAGTATCTCTTGGCACTTACCGTTAAGTGGTACCCAACGTTTTTTGTTGGTTTTAGTACTGTCTTTAAGCCCGTGAGTTAATGTGTAATTTTGATGCACCAATATCTTATTTTCTTTGATATCTTTCCATTCAAGTGCACGCACTTCGCCAGTTCTCATGGCTGTTTGTAACATAAACTCTGTATACAAAGACCAATTAACACTTCGATATGTTCTTTTTTGCGCCAGGGCTTGAAGTACTATTTCCACCTCGTTTCTAGGGATCACAATAATGTCGTCATCTTTTTGTGGAGCCTTAGGCATTTTAAAACTTGCCAAGGGATTTCGGTTCATGTGTCCAACGTCTTCTTGGGCTGCCCATTTGTACATTGTTTTAAGGTACATTGCAACACGTCTAGAAGATGGTATGGGCTTTTCTTTTAAAACCCACATCATTATTTTTTTGGCTTCTTGAAAATCTTGGATAGGGCAACGTGCCAACCAATTTCCAGTCTGCCTGTAATCAGAAGTCAAACTTGTTGGACACAAAGAAATGGAACGCTCTTCTACAAAAGCGTTCCATAGTTCTTCCAGGGTCGTAGGCATGTTCTTGAGTTAACGAAAGACAACCCTACGTGTATTTCTTTAACTTGTCAACCCGTTAGGGGCGTTGACTACGAGGTTTGGCAGCTATGTAGCGGAATATGGATGAGCTGGAAGAATCTCCCAACCCACCCGATCTGTTCACCGCAGCTCTGGCAGCAGTAAGAGGGACGAGGCATTGAAGTGAGTAGGACTACTTGCCTTCCAGAGCAGATAGCCGTGTCTCCAAGGCTTCGATCTTGGCGATGGCTTCCTTCAACGCAGCCGTCAGCAGGGGCACTAGCTTGGATTGGTCGATGCCTTGGTAGACGGGGTTGCCGTCTTCATCCACAGCATCTTTTTCTCCGGTGACGCACTCAGGAACTACGGCCTGTGCCTCGTGTGCGATGAAGCCGTCAACCGTGTGGTCGGGGTCAACGATGAAGTTGAAGCGGCTTGGCTTCAGTTGAAGGAGGCGGGTGATGCCGTCAGGAATTTGAACTACGTTTTCTTTGAGGCGATAGTCGGAAGAAGTTGCATAGGAAGTTGCGGAGGATGTCATATTGATTGATCCCACGTTTGTTCCATTATTGAAAAAATATGCAGCAGCAACAGTTCCCGCTCCGGTACTGGCAATGCCTATGCCTTGTGCAGTATTTGGAAAAGTAAAATAACCGGCATACGCTGTTCCGGTTGAAGTAGCCGCAAGTCTTGCCCCTGCTGTATCCGCTTGCCCAATTCCCACATTACCAGCATTTCCAATCCTCATCCGCTCAGTCGGGCTGCTCGCGCCATCTGCCGTAGTGGAGAACACTAGGCGGCCTGGGATGTCAGTATCAGAGCTGCTGGCGCCATCAGTCGCGCAAGAAATCGAAGCATAGTGATAATTCAAGTTAGTATTACTTGTCGATTCAAACCGAACAGTACCTATTCCAATGTCGGCCGCAGTTGGCCTTGTAGATCCATATCTCACTGCAAAAGCACCGGTACTTGCTTCTCCACCAACAAATCCTTGGCAAACTAATTTTGCATTGCTGTCGTTGCTAGACGTGCCAACTAAGAGCCTGCCGGAGCTGTCGATGCGGGCGCGTTCAGAACCAGCGGTATTAAACCGCATAACATTTAAGCCACCTGCGGTAGTTCCAGCTTGGAGCAAAAAATCATGATTTGTTGTAGTGCCAATAAAGCCAGGGTTGGCACTGCTATCAGGAGCTTTAACCTGTAAAGACCGGCCAGCATCATCTGCCACTGTAATTGTGGGCTGTCCACTTGAGACAAGATGAAGCAAACTGCTAGGCCCAGTAGTGCCAATCCCTAATCGGCCTGAGGAGTCGATAATAACTGCATCGCGCCCGACGGAAGCATTAGATGAATACTGAGAAAAGTAAATTGGTCCTGCTGTGCCTGTTGTGTTGCCGACCGAGCCAACACGGATGCCGTTAAAGCTAGTGTTGTAATCAATAAAAGCCGAAGCGGCAGTTAATGAAGATGCAATAGCTGTTGACGCAATAGCGCCCACAACCTGAAGTGGTTGACTTGGGCTGCTAGTTCCTATGCCTACACGGCCTGAGCTGTCGATGCGCATGTAGTCACTTGTGCCGCCATTATTTCTAAATGCATGTGTTGCTGCATCGTAAATATTAAAGTTGCTGCCAAATCCAATTCGTAAAGAATTTCCAGAAGCGTCTACAACATTTAACTTGCTATCAGGGCTGCTGGTCCCCAGACCTAAGCGGCCACTGGAGTCCAGGCGCATGGCCTCTGCTCCACCTTCAACAAAGGCAAGCGTGTCGGCTGCGGGGCTGTAAATGCCAGTGTTCAGGTCGCCAGTGAAGGTAATCGACGGGGTGCCGACTGCTCCAAGGGGATGAACTACAGGCAGGGTTGAAGTAGTTGCTGCGGTATCAACTGCTAGTCGCTGCGTGCCATTAGTTGAGATGGCTACTTGGTCTGCACCAGGACTATAGATGCCATTGTTAGTGTCTCCGCTAAATGCAATACTTGGTGCGGCAGCAGAACCTAAACCAAAAACACCCGAGGTAACGGTAGTAGTTACGCCAGTGAGTGAAGTAAAAGAGCCAGACGTAAATGTTGCAGTAGTGCCAGTGGTAGTTACACCTGTAAGTGAAGTAAAAGAGCCAGACGTAAAGGTAACAGTAGTACCGGCAGTTGTGATGCCCGTAAGAGTTGTGAAAGTAGCAGTAGGAGCGGTTACGTTACCACCAGAGATTGTCCCGGTAACGGTAAGAGCACCTGACGTTGAAAAAAATAAACCAGAAACAGTAATTAATTTGTCTGTACCACCATTATCAAAGGTAATGTTATCAACCTTGATCGTTCCATAAGGCATGATACTACCGCCAGTAAACTACTTTTTCTTTATTCTACCTTAAAACTTATTTCAATTACGGAAGAATGATCAAGGGTCCTTTAATCACAAACCCACTGGTGCTACCAGACACTACGCCAGAACAGACAATGGCCGGAGTTGCGCCAGAAGGCGTGGTAATTGTAATTGTGGAACCAGTAATGTTTGTAAACAAACCCGTGTTTCCGGTAACAATTGCACCAGATACTTGAGTTGTAAAAACACCGGACGCTCCATTGTGTGTTACAAAATTGGCGGTAGTACCAGTAGCAGTGGTCCCCGTTAGTGTCCCAAAGTTACCAGTAGTTGCATTAACGGTTGTCCCAGTAATTGTGGCGCCAGAAAGCTGAGTAGTGAATACACCTGATACAAAATTAGCCGTAGTGCCGGTAACCGTAGCGCCCGTGACCGTACCAAAACCAGCCCTAACGCCAGTAATGTCTGAAAATTGACCAGCTTGGCCAGTAATAGTAGCGCCTGAAACCAGTGTAGTAAATACACCAGAAGCGCCATTAAATGTGACAAAGTTTGCAGTGGTGCCAGTGGTCGTAACGCCTGTTAAAGAAGTGTAATTGCCAGTGGTTGCGGTAACTGTTGTGCCTGTAATTGTTACACCAGAAATCCGCGTAGTGAATACGCCAGACGTAAAATTAGCAGTTGTACCGGTAACCGTAACACCAGTAACGCTAGTAAAACCTGCTGCATCACCGGTGATTGCGGTACCAGAAATTTGCGTAGTAAATACGCCTGATGCAAAGTTGGCTGTTGTGCCTGTAACAATTACGCCAGTAACACTAGTAAAACCAGCGGACCCACCAGTGATTGAGGTAAATTGACCCGAGGTCCCAGTAATTGTTACGCCGCTGATTGTTCCCGTAACACTTACGCCAGAACCAAAGAAGCCAGAGCCATTAACAGTAAGGTTTCCAGAAACAGTTGTACTGGTAAATGTAATACTTGAAAAAATACCAGTGGCTGCTGAAACGGTTGTACCACTGATTGTGACGCCCGTAAGTGAAGTAAAGTTACCAGTGGTAGCAGTGAGGGTACCAAATCCCCCAGAGGTGCCAGTAACAGTAGCACCTGATACTAAAGATGTGAATACGCCAGAAGTACCGGTAAGACTGACAAGAGTGACCGTGGTGCCGCTAAGACTGGTAAAGGTTCCGGTAGTAGAAATAAGGGTGGCAAATCCACCAGATGCACCAGTGACTGTCGCACCTGATAACAAAGTGGTATATACGCCAGATGCAAAGTTGGCCGTAGTACCTGTTACGGTAACGCCGGTAATCGAAGTGAATCCAGCAGTACCACCAGTAATTGCCGCTCCGGAAATTTGTGTGGTGAATACGCCAGATGCAAAATTGGCTGTAGTACCCGTTACGGTAACACCAGTAACCGTAGTGAATCCTGCAGTATCACCAGTAACTGCTGTAAATTTAGCTGCATCACCAGTGATTGATGCAACGTTTACCGTAGTACCGGTAATAGTTTGACCAGTTAACGAAGTAAATGCGCCTGATGCACCAGTAATGGTTACGCCGCTGACCTTAGTAAGAAAATTGCCTGAGTTAACAGTAATTACACCGCCGGTAATTGTTGTAAAATTGCCCAAGACACCGTTAACATTAGTGCCTTGAATGTTGTCCCCGGTAATTGTTGCACCACTAATTGTGCCACTAGCGACTATTCCACTTTGAACAACAAGAGAACCGACGGTAACGGCACCCGTAAAAGTAGCTGTTGCAAAATTTGTACTGCCGGAAACCGTTAGGTTACCTTGAACAACCAGTGCTCCGCTAACGGTGCCACCAGTGCGCGGCAAATAGTAAACATTAAGATATTCTTTTGTTCCTGATACGGTTAGCTTTCTATTTTTTAGTGTTGGGTCAACCTCAAAAACATGCACAACTGTGAGCAGGTCCTGATCCGCTAGGTCAAGACCTGCAAGTTCCTGAAGCTCAGATATGCGTCTGTTGGCCACTTATGAATAACTTAAGCCTATTCAGTTAATTATAATTGGTTGTGCCCCAGGGTCACTTAACCCTTACTTCAATTTGCGGAAGATGTTTGGAGGCAAATCCCCAAATACCTTGGATACCGCCAACAACAAGGCAAGAAACTACAGCAATAACCAAAATTTCAGCAACGGTTAGGTTGCGGCGTACATAGACAATCTGAGGTTCCGGGGCTTCGGGCATGTAAACGTAACCACCAGGGAGCGCGACGGGGGCTTGAGGAGATTGTGGTGGAGGCGTTTGTTGTTGCATAGTCATGCGAATTGCCTGTTCTCTGGCACGGGCTTTCATCTCCGCTAGCTGCTCAGGGGAAATCCCTTGCAATTGTTGGGGAACTTGACTGGCGGGAATTTGTTCTTCCATGGGCCTAGCAAAATCTTTGCTTACACACTAGCATTAATACAAAGCAAATGGTCGGAATGTCTTACGGAATTCGCAAAGGACTGGAAGATGTAGCCCATGAACTCAAGGGTATCCGCAATATTCTTGGCTCCATGTGGCAAAGCAAGTACCAAACGGAGGAAACCAGTCGTTTAAATCCAGAAGCCTTTGCAGATGAGTACATTTCAAACGAAGAGTGTGCCCGGCGCCTGGGCGTATCAGATCAAACAATCAGAAATTGGATTGCCATGGGGCGGACAAATGCTGATAAAGGCTGGACAGAGGGAATTCATTATGTAAACATTTGCCCGGTACCAGGGAAAAAAGCAGTTATTCGTGTGCCTTGGAACAATTTAATTCGTTCTTTTTCCAAGGATCGTGCCATTGTTCCAGCAGATTTACACAAATCTTCTATGCTGTATAAAACGTCAACCGAAGGGAAATTAGAATAATGTCGTATCGGTTTCAGGGTCTTGACCTTAGTTTACTTACATTAGAGAACTATAAAGAATTTTTGCCTGCTACCCTGACCGTCCAGGTGGAGATGTTTTTGCCCCCCGAGGGCTCCTTTGACGACAAATGCCTGCAAAGATACCTAGAAAATATTAAGAATTATGAAGAAGAGGACGTCAATTCTGGAATGACACTAGCAAATCGTTTGCGAGTAGCGTTTAAAAACATGGAGCCCGATACAATATGCGGTAAATTTCCACTCGCTGAACTGCCCTTGAAGCGTCGGTTAAGATGTGTTGCGGAATACTTGATTCGTTCGGGTGAATTTGATAAGGTGCGAGATGAAACCGGCAAGCTTGTCAAGAAACGTGGTAACTTGGGTAAGCTTGTTGTGTTGTACAAGCCGCTACCAAAACTTTTAGAGTCTCTTGCTTTCCATAAACTGCTAGACAAATGAATCGACGCGAACGCCTTCTTTCTTCAGTGATCGGTCCTGAGCTGGACGACACAAAAACAAAGATGCTCGATGCCACCCTAAAACTCATCCTTGGTGACATGGGGCAACAATACTTAAAACACTGGGAAGCTGAAGGGCCTGGCGTCATGGTTTTTCAACCAGACAACGAAGATCGCTCAATGCTTTTCTTAACCCTCGAAGAACTTCACTCTGCCCAGGAAAAAGAAGAGCGCAATAACAACGGGGATCTAGCCGAGACTTTTCGCAGGATTCTACAAGCTGCACAAAAAATTAATCCAGTAGAAAAGGCTGGTTACTTAGTTAACGATGCCCAGGGCATTCGCTATTTGGAAATAGACTATAACAAGGTGGACGAAGCGTAATGGCTATTCATGATTACAGAACCCGCCGGGAAGATTTAGAGTTAATCACAAATTATGATTTGATATCATCTGCGCATGCGTTAATGAATGGCATTGACCTGGATGTTGCCAGTTCAAAAGTTGCTAACGGATACGTCCAGGCGGAAAAGTTTTACTCCCCAATGGATGATGGCTTAAACGTCCAAGAGTGGTCAGGGAAGGTTTATCTATTTCCTCCAGGGGGTGCTTACTTCTGGCAAAAGAAAATGGATCGCTGGAAGATGACGCGATCAAGTTCCCCCTCAATGGTATCTTCGCATGCCGTTTGGTTTCGCAAGTTGTATCGCACATGGTTTAAAAAAGACGTTAAGCAAGCGTTGTATTTTACCAACTGTCCGGACATGATTCGGTACGAACAAAAAATATTTGATTTTCCTATTTGTATCCTTAAAACTCCTCCTTTGCTTGTTAAGAACACAAGCCAGGGCATTGGTAGCCATAAGACGTGCACTTCATTAATTGCCTACCTGCCACCTCTTACAGACACAGGACACGCTGTGCAAAGATTTATAGATCTTTACCAGGACAAGGGACGAATCCTTACCTGATCACGGTAGACTGAATAGCGATTGGACCGCTTCATGGGCATTCTTTGCGACCGGGAAATTAAAGAGCTTGCTTTGCAAGAAGAAATGATTAGTCCTTTCCAGGATAAACTAGTCAGCGAAGTGGATGGTCGCCGTATCCTAAGCTATGGGCTTAGTTCGTATGGGTACGATATTCGTTTGTCACCAAAACAATGTTTAATTTTTGGGCGCATTCAAAAAGGTGATTGTGACCCCAAGGATTTTGATACTGATATCCTAACAAATGCGGAATTGCTAGAAGACGAGAAGGGCCAATACTTTATCTTGCCTCCCTATGGCTATTGCCTTGGTGTTGCACAAGAACGCATCAAGCTTCCAAGGGATGTGACCGTGGTTGCAGTAGGTAAATCCACTTACGCACGTTCGGGGATCTTGGTAAACATCACGCCAGCAGAAGCAGCTTGGGAGGGCTATCTTACGCTAGAAATTAGCAATTGCACTGGCTTGTTTAATCGCATTTACGCTGACGAAGGCATTACTCAACTTTTGTTTTATCGAGGTAATCCCTGCGATGTGTCTTATCAAGATAGAAAAGGCAAGTATCAAGATCAAAAGAAAGAAGTAGTCTTCTCTCAGGTGTAATGGCTGCCATACAAAGGCTTGAAGTTGTAGAGATCTTAATACGGTCTGTAATTCACCAAGAAAACGAAGAACTTTGCAAAAAGTTTTCTCGTTTTCGTGGTGATGATGTGCAATGGGTATTAAACACACTTCACCCAATGCTTGAAATGCTGCAAGATTCCCTGGAACTTGAAGCCTACGGGAATACTACTTATTAACCGTAGCTGCGACCAAAGCTAGCGCCCGGTTTGTTGGCGTAGTTGGTGCTTCCTGCCCTGCCAATAGTGTCACCCATGCTTGGCAATGAGGTACCAGCAATACTTGCTTCTGTCCTAGGTGTTTTGCCTCGGATAGATGGCTCATCAATCCCAGCTTTTTGACGAAACTTACCAGCACTACGTGCGGCTGCCATGTACTTGGCAACTTTATCTTGCTTTGCATTTAATTCCGATACAGAGGTTCGCTCCCTTGGTTCTACTCGCCGTAAGTCTGTGTCATACGCCTGTTCTGGCCGTAGATCCGAACTCTCCGCTCCAGATGTACCTAAACCCATTTTAACTGCCTACTCAAGCAACAAATCTTGTCGTGATAATATTGTAAGAGACATAATTTAGGCCTTATATTACCATGCACGGAGCCGCTGGTTTCCTGGATAGCTTCATCCAAGACGAGATTGATTGTCGTTGCCTAACCGAAGAAGATTTTGGTGCGCCTTTAAACAATGAAAAGGCTGATGTTCCTCTCCAAGATATGTATAATAGGGGTCTGGTCCTTCCCCAACAGGGTCGGGAACGCTTAAACCTTGGTGAGGACAACCACGAATGGAAGGAAATGTCGCAAGCGCGTCCGGGAATGACCGGTTACATTCCTTCAATGGAGGAAGCGTTAGAGCAGTATCCGGCTTCGTCTCCTCGCCCGCAGAAGCTAGTCTTGGCTCTGGGGGTACCACCGACAAAACGTGGTTTAAATCGGTAGAAGATTCTGGTTGTGCTGATGGCGTTTGCCCTGTCCCCTGGGCAGTTACTAAAAGCCCTATTGCTCCCAAGGGGGACCCGGTAAATCACCCAGAGCATTACACAGCGGGTAAGGTAGAAGTCATTGAGATTTTGGAGCAAGCTGTACAGGACGCTCCTGATCCAGTCTCTGGCGGTTTATTGTGGCAGACACTTAAATATTTGTTACGTCTTTGGTATAAGAACAATATGCTCCAAGATGCCAAGAAAGCTCGTTGGTATCTCAACCGCTTGATTGAGCGTTTAGAACGGGATTACGTTTAGAACGGGACACAGTCTTCGTCTTCTTCATCATCTTCGTCGTCGCTTGCAAACATGCAGGCGGCGGCAAGTTCTGCCAATTCTAGGTTTGTTGGAACCTCAAAGGTCAAGTCAATATTTTCACCCGCCAAGATCTCACGCACTGCTTGCCATTCCATCAAGCGTTGGTGGTACAGGTTGAGTAGAGCAGCATGAAGTTGCTCCCAGCACATCTCATCAGCCTGAAGTTCTGCCTTCCGCATGGCAAATTGGAACTCCAACGGAAGCTCAAATTCCCTAGGTTCAGAAGAATTCTCCATTTGAAAGGGACTGCTGGGTTAATTCATTCTAATCCTAGCTGTTGAAGATGTCGTCAAAGTCCTTCAGAGGATAACGCAACCATCCCGTGGACCCCACTTTAAAGTCATTTGCAAAAACCGAAAGAATATAGGGGCTGATCTTGCGTTCTAGCTTTCGGATTGCTATTACTTCGTGTTCTGCAGCACTGTATTCCCGAAAGGCAGCCAAAAGAATTTCGGTTGACGGGGGAAGAATTGCGTCAACATCCTCCAGGAAAAGCTGAATTTCGTCGTTGCGACGCTCAATAAGGCCACCAATAACATGGTGCTCTTCATCAAAAACCCATCGGCTAATTTCTTCGGCAGCAGCGTAAAAATTATCTTCCTCCAGGGAATCAATAATTGTGCTGTAAAGAAAAGATTCCCATCCAATGGAATAAATAAAGGAAAGCAAAGCTTCTTGCGTTGATTGTGGAAGGCCTAGGTTTAATTTGCTAAGTAAATCATCAATGATATTCAACTCATAAAACAAATACTCAAGTGCTTTTTCCTTGGAGCAACACTGCTCTCGCTTGACGGGGGAACCGTCAGGATAAAATTGCGTACCGTAACCAAAGCTATAGGGTTCCGCTCCAGTAGACGGATCGGCATATGCTTTTTCATTGTATCCAGCATGCTTGCAAATCAGATTTACAGCATTTGAAAAGTTAGACATTGGAGACAACTACTGTTATCTCCAATCATACACACTTTATCTTCCTTGTCCGCGGCTTAGCTTGCGCCCATGGCTTGGCTTGGAGTTTTTGCCGTCGCCTTGCTTGGTGGTCTTGGGCTTGGATTCAATCTTGTTTGTGACGGTTGACTTGGGTTTGGCCATTGGTCAGAAGTGAACAGGCTGCATCCTACCATAAATCGTTGCATGCCCAGTATCGGGGAGTGTTTTTGTCCATGGGTTTGTCGCAACCCATGCGGGAACGAAAGTTGGCGCGGCGATCTTTGTCACCATGCTGGGTGTAGTCTTCGTATCCCCTGGCACCATAGCGAACTATCTTCTCTTCTCCACTATGGCAAGACTTTACGACTTTTTTATGCTTGTCGCCAGGGGGTGCCTTCTGTGGTGTATTACATTTCATGTCTTCTTTTTTGTATCGCTTAGAAGCAGCAACTGCTTTCTTGTGCTTTTCTGACATCTTACTTAAAGAGAGAGGTAAACCCGCTTAGGAATTCTTGGCCAGACTTAGACTTGGTTGTCTTAGTTTTGCCTGTTTCATCTAAACCTAAGTCTAAGTTAAAGTAGCTTGAGCCAGTAGTTTTCTTGGTTGTGTCAGAAGGTGCAGCAAATGGCGTCCCTTCATTATCTTCATTAAGAAGATTGCTGAATGAGCTAAATGCTTCAAAGGGATCTTTTGTATTGAAACTATCAGTAAGCTGCAAGCCAGACGAAGTGGCTGCTTTAGTAAGGAAACCTTGCTCTTCTCTGTCTGTGTCTGGGAAAACATCTGTATAAAATTCATCTTCGGTTCCCTTGTAGCCCGCTTTTTTAAATGTTTGATATAACTGTGTGTTTGCAGGCTTAGATGTATTCGTATAATCGGAATCCCTTTGAATGTATGTAATACCCAAGTTTTCTTGTGTGGGTTTTTCCCCTTCTTTATTGAGTTCAGCAATACGTGTGCGAATATCTTCAGCAGAAGAGCCCTGAATTGAGCTGGCAATTTCGGCTTTTAACTCATCCAGGGTTCCTTTAAATCCTGTTAAACCATTAATCTTCAATACTTCGTCCCACTTAGCGCTATCCCCTGGATCAAGTCCTTTTGTCATTTGATCTGCAAAAGATTCAGGCGTAGTGAACTGACCAAATACAGATCCTTGCGTAATAACTTCTTTGTTGAGTGCAGGCAAAATATTTTTGTATATCTCATTTTCTACTTTGCCTGCATTTAAAATATCTTCTGCTGCGTCATAGCCCCGCCCCTGTCCCTTCACTTGGTAGTGCATACGAGCAAATGCGTCCTTGTCATTTACGTCTACACCAAAACGATAGGCCTGTGATGCCCAGTACCCATCACCTTTCTTTGCAGCCTCCCAGTCATTTTGTATTGTTTTTGCTTGATCTGCATATGTTTGCTCACGGCTTTTGTCGCCAGTGGGGTTGAAGTAAAAAGTGGAATCAAAACCCCGATCATTTTCTTTTTGGACTGCATCCAGGTAAGATTTGGCTTTAAGATCAGCCACTAACTTGGTAGCGTTTAATAAGTCTTGCGTTTGGAAGGGGTTTTGCTCCTTGGATTGAACATCTAAATAATCAACAAATTCCTCCATGGACTTGGATTGATTGAAGCGCGGATTCAAGTATTTTTCAATAAAGTCTCTGGCAAACTCTCCGTCAACCTTTACGTTTTCAGTTGCCTCGTCAGCGGTATAGCCTAATTCTAGGTCTTTACTGTACTTGTCTTTTAGTGTTGTATCAAACCACTGTTGCCAATTGTACGTGGTGAGGTTGTTGACACCAGACAAATTTTGCAGGCTTTTTTCCAGGGAGTCTTGCTGGGTTTTGCCTTGTCCGCTAAATGCCATTACGCCACCAATGCCGCTATCCCCCATAATTTCATTACTAAGCGTTTTGCCAATATTAAGGATTTCGCTCATGTCCCCCATTTGTCCCATGTAAGAAAGCATGGCTTCCTTTGACCTTGCTTTTTTCATTTCGCTGATTGTGTCTTGTAAAACATTTTGCGCTAATGCGCCAAATCGCTTAACGTCTACAATTCCTTTTTCGCCTACCGCAACATTAATTGCGTCTTCAAGTTGTGTTACTCCGTAGCCATTGTTTAGGTTGCGATTAAATGCAACTTGTTTATCTTCTGGTCTTTGAGACAACCTAAACAAAGCTGCAAATTCATCGGGTTTTTTGGGATCTAGTAAGTTTTTCTTGCCTAAATTTGTCCAGTAAGAATCTCCGGCAATTGCTTTTTCGTACTGAGTTTTAATTTCTGGTATTGCCAGAAGCCTTGTTGTTTGCGTGGAAGTATCTGCACTTAGTTGCAAATCACGTACCGCTTGTATGTCACTGTCTGTCGGTTTCTTTTCTAAGTATTGGTTTGCTGCTGCAGTAGCTTCCGCTGCATTGCCACGAAGACCAGCGGGTTTACCTTGATTTGTATAATGCTGTAAGTAATAGCCATACTCCCCATAACGATTAACAACATCTACATCATCATTTGCTTTGTATGCTTCCCATTCCGCCTTAAGGCCTGGGTTTTGTTTGAGGTAATAAGAAACATCAAAGTCTCCATATGCTGGCTTAGCTCCAAGTTTGTCAGCATTCCAAGTTTGAAATTTTTTTGTGTCTCCCAAGTAGTAAGCTTTAAAAGTATCTTCCAGTGTGTTTTTTAGTCTGTCATCAATTCCTTCAAGTGAGCGAATTATTTTTCGTTGATCAACATAGTCTCCTCCCTTGGCAGTAGTTGCTACGTCACGAGTTTTATCGTATGCTGCGTTCTTTGCTTGGTTTTCTGTATTTGTTTTAAGATTTGTAGCGTTACTTTCTGCGTTGTATATATTATCTTGCTTAATTGATTTGTTTTTTGAAAGCGCTTCAACAGCTGCTTGGTACTCTGCTTTGAGTTTTGCTATTTTAAGGTAAGGTTCAGCTCCCCTTTGCCCTCCTCCAGAAGTCTGGGCATAATTGAGCTCGTTTTGAATGTCCTCAAGACTTCTTAAAGGAAAAACGCCAAACCACCCTAGATCTACTGAGGAAAGTAATGGGGTGTTGGCAGGTAAATCAGTTTCGTTATCGGTTTTTTCATAGACAATATTCCACTTCTTGGAAGGGGGATCATATGAAATTCCCATGTCAAACAACCAACGGTAACGAATTCACCTGATACACAAAAAGGTCAATAGCCTCTTTTGATACCCAGGTTTGTATATTATCCATCCTAGCTTGTGTAAAGAAATTTTGTTTGTAATACCATTCTTCCATTCTTCTGCTTGCCTTTGATTCATTGCAGCGTCGGCAACAAGGCAACAAATTGTTCCTGTTGCTAGAGCCAGATTTAAACCTTGGAATGATGTGATCAAGACTTGTAGCATCTGCACCACAATAACCACAACGGTGGTTCCAGGCTTCGTAGATAGATTGTCTAAAACGTTTTTTGGCTAGTTTAGGAGTTAGTTCAAGAAGCAATGCGAGCGGCTCGTGTTCGCTGCAGAACATACTCAATTAGCTGTTAACTTATTCTAAGTTGGCAACATGAATTCTTTTCGTTACAAAAGCTAACAAAAAAAGGGTTGACAGGAAGCTGGGTGCGGATAAATTAGGTATGCACACAGACTATACAAGTCATGGCAAGCCATCCCGGCTGGGTTCCAGCGTACCGCATCGAAGAGCTCCTTGGCATCGACAAGAAAACTCTTTACAAGTTCCGTGACAACGGCACCCTCCGCCTTGGTCCTCATTACGCAGCCTTCCCCGAAACACGGTCCCGCGACAGCTTCCGCTGGAACGTAAATGCAATTCGCAAAACCCTTGACAAAATGGCCGTAGCAGTTTAAATTGATTTTGTTATTGGACGGATAGCGGCCCCCTGAAAAGGGCCGCTTTTTACGTTGGTGTTACACCGCTTGCATAAGCAGCCCAAGCGTTTCCCAACGCTGTTATTGAAGATGTTTCACCCGACACGTAGGGAAGATTTACTACGTCTCCAGGGGAATAGACAGTGGGGCTACCGCTGTGATATACGGGACTAAATCCAAATTTACTGGCAGCCAGTTGTTCTTCCGAAAGGTTATAACGTGTTTCAATAACCTCACCAAAATCAGCCATGGTTATGTTGCGGGGGATTCGTAGGCGCTTGGATCGTAGAAAGCGCCCGTCTTATCTTGCATTCTAAAATTCTCTAATCTAATAAAAGACGTAGGAACATTAAGAAGTTTTTGCATCATTGGCAAAACTTGGGGCGATTGAAAATTCCTGGGAGGCACATCCATTAGCGCCACTCCTCGCAAGGTGTTTGCTGTTTCCATATGCTGCTTACTTGTTGAAGATTCAATTACTAAATTTTGTTCCCATTCTGTCAGGCTCTCTGCCGTTCCAACTGGAAGATCAGATGGTTCGGGCGGTAAAATACCTTCTTCAAAACGAAGTGAATATATGTGTTTGCAATAGCGCATCTCATCTAGCAACGGTGTCCAGTAATCAGAATACGATATGATCTGATTATTTTTTGCAGTGTAATCCACAAAGGTAGCCGGGCCTTCCGCACTTTCTCCCGCTGGTATGTTGCGGATATAACGCCCACCAAAATCAGAAAAAACCCCTGGGTTATCAATAGAAGAAGGCGTCAGCTCAAGGCTTCGGTTTTGGTTTGGATCTGTCATTGCTTGATTGTTTATTGTTTGACTGTTTAAATTAGTGATTAATTCATGACGTCCATACTTCAAAAGAGAAGGTTTTGTATATGGAAACCGGCGCACTTCTTTTGCGCCAAGATTCATTGTAAATGCGTAGCTTCTGCGAGTAAAATCTTGACAAGTACACGCGTATCTAGTGCCAATTGTAAAGAACCGCCCCGGTATAAATGTTCCGATTGCGGGAGTCAAGTAGACATTATCAGGACTAGCTTGAAATGAGCCGGCTTTTTTTAATTTTAAAATACCGTTTTCACCGTCTACATCAATTAAAATTGCCTGCACATATCCATAGCGTTTATCTGTTGCAGGGTTAAGAGTGTCTTTAGTGATGGGAGTACCCCCAGGGGCAATAATTCTGTCTTCCAGGATCTCCCCCAGGAGTGGCTTTAGAGGGGCTCCGGATGGGTTTGGTACATAGAGTGGCGGAGGCAGCGGATTAACGCTGCTCCAGGACCCCGCGAGCTGCACATACCAGTATTCGTCATCTTCACTGATAGACGCAATACTAGCCAATGCACCTAAGTGATCTACTACATTATCAAATCTAAGGATGCCACCAACTCGACATCCTACCCAGTGCATGCCAAATTCTTTTCTTGAAGTGGGAAAGCCTTGGACTACTCCCAAAATCAAGGGTTGATTGCCCCCCGTTGGTGATGTGCCAGCAGGAGAAGGTATGCGGTATTCAAAGGGATATGTATAGGGATGCTGAATACCCACCGCGACGGCCATTTCGTATCCCCTTCGCCAGCGTGTCCATGCTGATTCCCTATCCATTCGTGCAATGGAGTTGGGTACAGAACCACGGGAAAATTCTGTTGTAATAGGTTTAACGTTACTTACCAGGGGTATGTCCTGGGCACCAAAGGAACCAAAAGAGCTTCCGCTTTTGGAGCCCATGACTTAGAAGAAACCGCCTTGTGCGATAACGTGTGCGCCAGGAGTATAGCCGGAGATGTTGGGACCATCGGCAAAGACACCTACGTAAATGCGGTCCCCGCGCTCCAGGTAGACGCCTTTGTTGCGTAGTGGTGCGGTAGTACCCAGGCCAGATGTATTGCCCGCTGCGGGCATTGGGTAGGCTACTGGGAGCATCACATCAGAGCAGTCAACACTTGCCGTATTGGCTGGGATTGTCTTGGAGAACATCAATCGATAGTCACCTGATGCGGGGATTGGCGTAGTGGTTCCACGAACCAGATAGAACGCAAAGGTAACAGCAGGTTGATTACCGTAGCCAACGCCTTGGTACAAGAAACCAGATGCAAGACCACCGGAGTAGTTCAGTGCCCCCAGCTTACCGGTAATCGTAGTAGCACCGGTATAAGTATATGCACCTACGCCGCTAGCCACGCCAGTATTCATTGCCCCCGTGGTAGTAATGGAGACAATTTGTCCGCTTACCAGGGATACCGCATTGCCTGAGGTAGTGGTATCTAGCGTGTAGTCCGCGGCGCGATACGTATCATTACGCGTAATCACAATCGCGTCAACGATACCGCCACTGTTGTTGTCTTCACTGAATGTGGCATCCATGTCCACCAGGATGGAAGGCGCCTGGCCACCCTGCACAAACAAAGTATTAGACGTAGAGCTGCCGACGATTTGCGTCGTCACCCGAACCGTGTCAATTAACGGACGGTCAACCAACAAAGGCTGTTTATTACTTGAGGTAGAGCTGATACCTTATTGCACCCTGTTTTATGCTATGCTTTGAACAGGGGCCTCCGAAACACTCCCCTTATTTTACTGCCATGACACCTGTGTTACTGTCTGCTACTTGCGAAGTTTGCGGCCAATTTTTTACTCGGACCAAACGAGACATGCAGCGGAGTTTAAACAACTCACCTCGATTGACATGTGCTGCTTGTAGGGCGGCTACTCACGGGCTATCCAAAACTCCTGAATACAAGAGTTGGGCTTCTATGAAAGGCCGTTGCGATAATCCTGGAATCACGCACTATGAGCGTTACGGTGGGCGAGGAATTTCCTATCAAGAATCTTGGGTTAAGTTTGAAGAATTTATTAAAGACATGGGAAACATGCCGGAACCAAAAATGGAATTGGATCGGATTGATAATGATGGCAACTACTGCAAAGAAAACTGTCGTTGGGCAACACGAAAAGAACAAACTCGCAACCGAGGAGGAAAACGGGCTACAAGGCTTTACACTTTTAACGACAAAACAATGTGCATTTCAGATTGGGCCAAGGAAATCGGCTTAACTCCTCAATCGCTACAAAAACGATTAAACAAAGGATGGCCCTTGGAGCTGGCACTTAGCCCAGAAAAACGGGATGGTGATCCAAGTAAACGAGTCATTTGCAACGATCATCCAACCAAGGGCAAGAAAGTCCGTAGGGCAACGTCTAAATACATTACAGTAAATGGTGTTACCAAAACGTATAGCGAGTGGGAGCTAGAAAAGGGTCTAAGCAAGGGTTTAATATCCAAGCGCCTATCACAAGGATGTACTCCTTATGAAGCCGTTATGAATGTTGTCAAGAAACAATAGCTTCCTCAGCTAAACCCGGCCATCATTCCGTAGGCCTGATTAAACCCTGTAGGCACTTTCATCTTAGAGGTGGCAAGTGACTCAGGGTTTTTCTGTAGGTTCAGAAACCTTTGGAAGTGACTAGTATTATCATCTACTTTTGATTCAAATGGGCTGAGTTTGTCAAATATCAAACTTGTGTATGTCGGTTTAGGTTTACCAGACAGATCCCCAAAGCTACCTGGTAGTGATACAAAGTTGCTGTACCGAGATCCCGCTAGGAGTTCGTTTACTTCTCCTGGGCTGTACGCACTTAGATATTCGGACCGATCACGTAAGCTAGCCATTAGAGGAACATGTCAAGAAAATCTTGAGGCAGCGGGGCTTCTTCGTTTGAATATGCCAATAGCTGCTCCGGAGAGAAGAGAGAGCTTTGCGGTTGTATGGTGGCCGGTATTAATTTTTTCATGACACTATTCAATATCATTTGTCCAAAATTATTTCCCTTTTCTACTGCCGCAGTAGTTGACGAGGCTGGAGCTGCAGCGGCAGGTGCCCCAGCCGATTGGAATATTTGCAAACCTTTCTTGACGGTTGCCGGATCTTTGTCAAAGTAAAAATTACTTTTACCAGGAACTGGCATGTAGTCGCCTTTCTTTGCGCCTACAGAAGGTGCGCGAAATGAGTAGCCAACATTTGGATATTGTGCTCCAACCATTTCAGGATTGTTTACAATTCCACGCAACCGCTCAAACTCAGCCGCACCTCCTAAAACCTTGGCACCAAAAGCAGGGTCGCCAAGTTGTTTAGCTGTTATTCCTCTATCTAAGATTGCAGCATATTGACCACGCTGGGTTGCAATATTGCGGATATCTTTTCCTCCATAGCCCCCATGAAGACGGCGCTGAAGTGCGTTAGCAGCTACCGCCGCAACATCTTCTCCTTTGCCACCACGATACCCCTCAAGCCCAGCAAGCACAGCAAGAGCATTAGTCTCTTCTGGCTTCAGTCCCCAAAGTTCTTGTACGTTTCGTTGTGGCATTTTAATTTGTTCTTCTGCTTTATTCTCCTACCCAATTTGACGCTGCCTGGAGTGCCGGAGAAAATACGGCTTGTAGCGTTACGATAACGCTAAGTTTAGCAACAAGGCGACGTACAAAGTTTGGGCAAAGAATCATGAGACTTTAGCGACAACACTGGCTTCCGTATCCCAGGGGATGATGCCAGTTGGAGCCCACAAGAACTGTAGGCTGGCTTTAGTCTACCAAAGGTTATTTCTTGGGGTTGGCTTGCATAAATTTGGAGAACAACCCAATGTCTACCTTTTTAGGATCAAACTCTGGATAGGTAGATAGCTGATCTTCCTGGAATACAGTGGGTATTTGAAGCCCTGATTGAGGGATTGCTGTTGGGAAGGGAACTGGAGAAGGCGTTTGTGTTGCCGACATTAGCTGGTTAGGCATTTGTAAGCCAGAGGTTGCTGCACTGCTTGCCAAGGTGTTTTGAATCGCACCAAAACCTGACTGCCCTGGGCGGACTTTGGCGGCCAGCCCTGGATTGGCTTTAGCCCACATAGCCATGCCCATGTCCTGAGCAGTTTGCGCGGCACCAGGTAATGGTCCAGAAGCTGGATCGTAACCCTGTAGAGCCTGACGAGCAAGGATTGCCTGATCCTGGTAGCGTTGCAGCTCAGGATTTTGTGCAGCTTGTTGAGCAACACTGGAGCGTTCAGATTGATATGCACGTTCCGCTGCTGGAGATTGGCCAGGAAATCCTGCACCTGTACGATAATTTTCTGCTGCCTGCCCTGCGGATAATTCGCGGTTTTTATAGTTTGTCCCAAAATTCCGTGGGCCTCCTGATGGTACGTTAACGTTTCCATACGCTGGGCCAAACATTTGTGAAGTTTTTGGTTTATTAATCGCGCCACGATCACTAAGAACCGCATTTTTACCAAGCCAATCTATGACTGGAGGAAGAGCTGCGGATCCTGCTGCATAGCCACCCATAGCACCAAATGGGCCTAAGACACTTCCCGCCGCACCGCCCGCCAAGCCTCCTGCTGTCGATACTGCTACATCAGCAGGATTTTCTCCTTTGCGTAACCGATTTACAACATCTAAAGATGCCAAGACTGGGCCGCCAAGTTTTTTAAATATTCCACCAATGCCCCCAACATTAGAAGAAAGCGGGCGCATTTGTGCCCTTAACCTATCCATACGAATATCGTAGGGAGTGGGCGCGTTCCGACCAAAAGTTACATTAGCCATAGTTACCTGTTAAATTGGCGAAGGAACATGCGGGTGCCGACACCTGCGTCGGCTGGGCCAGGGATTGCCTGGATGAATTCCGCACCAGAACGTTCGTAACGATAACGCGCCTGATACGGATCTTTGTAGTTAGGGACGTAAAGAATGCCGGCTAGACGATTTGTCTCGTAGAGATAAATCTCATCCCATACCTTAAGAGCTTCTTTGGCATTGCTAGAGCGAATCGTACGATCAACGTCGCCAGCAATACTTTCAAGTCTTGTGGAGGGGGATGTTGCAACCTCAGTCTTTTTCTCTGCTGTATCGCAGCGCCCAATTTGAATTACGATCTTGTCGTAAAAGTAAGAGTCGGGGACTGTGTTTAGTGATTCCTCCAGGCGGGCGTAGTCGCCTGCTGGGACGGATACCACAAAATAACCCAGGTGATACCTGACTCTGCTCTTATCGAAATCGCTTAACTCCACTTATAAGATTCTTTGTTCTTTTATTATAAAAGACAACAATCAACTTAAGGACAACATTGAAGGATTCAATATCTTGTCTTCATACGGGTTAACGCCAGAATTCATGTAGCTAGAGAGAAAGTCTTGTGGTTTTTTAGTTGTCAATTTCTGTTCGAGCATTGACCCAAGAAGTTGCTCTGTTAGCGTAGGTTGTTTTTCTTGTGCACCAAAAATTGCCTTAAGAAGTGTGTTTGCTGCAGAATCTATAGCACTTTTAGTTGTTTCTGTTGTTCCAGAGGTAGACTGAGCCCCTGGCATTACATCCGTAAGTTTCCCTTCAGGTGTTTTGTATCTGCCAGTAGCAACCCACTGCATCATTTCAGGGGTTGCATTTGCTGCTCCTTTTAATGCCAAGTGAGTATGCGTGCTATGACCTGCATCCCCCGGTCCCAGGACTTCAGTAAATAGTCCGGTTTTTTTTGCGCGATATTTTAAATCGCCGGTAAGATCTTTCCACGAACGTATAGGTCCCCCTGGAAACGCAGATGCATAATCTGGTCCCATCCTTGTAACATCAATTGCTTCGCCAGCATAGTGTTGAGACCCCGGTGCATGTTTTCCTACCTTGCCAGTACCAAACGCAGTATTCTCTCCTACGGTCCAGCCGTACTTTTGTAGTTCTCTACCAATATCAACAATGTTTACGCCGGCCATATGCTTTTATTTTTTATTTTAAGATGAAAAAACCCCGTCGAATTTGACGGGGTTAGAAGTTATTCACACGCGGATCAAGTCTGCTGCTAGTACCGAATCCCAGTCAATTCGCTTGATCTGTTTGAGCTGCTCAAGACTGTTGAATTTCTCCCCCGATAAGGACATCTGGAGATCTTTAATCTCTCTGGCAGTCTTGAGACCAATGCCCTTGATGTGATCAGCGATCATCTGGGCGGTTGCTGCATTGACATTCAACCGGGTATCTGGAGGAAACTTACGGGGCTCCTCTTGGGCAGCTTTATCTTTTACCTGTAGAGTTTGCACTTTCTTGGTTGCACTCTCGTCAGGTGTAAGCTCCGTCTTGTAAGCGGTATAAAGGCGACCGTCCTGATCTTCGACCATGAACCAATCGCCATTATCCCATTCGCTTACAATCTTGACACGGGCACCGGTTTTGCGATGTTGGTAAAGCATGAGGACCAGAGGTTTTAATATCTGGTCCTAGTTTAACCTAATCAGCTAACAGTGCGGTTGTTGAGGTAGGCTTCAATGTCCTCGTAGCCAGGAGCATCATCCGGACGGATGTAGCACACTTCGACAACCAGGTAGCCAGTAAGGCCTGCAGCCACATCAGCATCAGAGATGTAGACACCACCAGAAGTGGAGGTATCGTTGGCAGCGCCCTTTGCAAGCACACCAAGAGTGGTGGAAGCAGTGACAGGGTAGTAAGCAACGGTACCTGAACCAACACCAGAGATAGCGGGAACGCCAGTGCTAGTAATGAAGGGATTGGTACCAAAGCCTTGCGTACCACCAGCGAAGTAAATCTTGGTGGAGGCATCACCAGAAACAGTGGAGACCATATTGGCCTGGATTGCACCTTCAGCGACACCAGAGAAGGCAACGCCGGTAACAGCGGTGGGGGTACCAGTGTTACGACCGAAGGAGAGGATGTTGCCGGTAGAGGCATACACGCCAGATGCAACGCGGCCATCACCCCAGCCAGAAGCTACGGAGATTGCGGTGCGATACACATAAGAAGGCTGGGTAGCACTACCAGAGATCACCATGCCGGTGATGTCGGTACGGGTGTCGTCCTGCCGGTAGGGCGAAGGAACGATCACACTCATAAAAGCACCACTGGTGGAAGCTGAGCCGGAAGCCCAGGTCACAGGGACGTAACCGCGCTGTTGGAAATAGCGGTAACCAGGGGTAGCAAGCACTGAAGTAGGGCCGCCCTTGGAGCCATCATTGGTACCATCGACGGGGTTGGCGTCAATGTTTTTGTACCAACCATTAAGAGCATTGCTCCAGTTACCTGGATAGATCTTTTTAGCGGACAAGTAGGTCATTTATTTCTCCTTTGAGATTTGATGTAAGGGTATGATTATCAGACGTTGCCGTCGTCCTGGACGAAGCTGAACGCAGTGGTAACAAAGTCCTTGTTGAGGATTTCAAAACCAGCGTACAGTTGCCAGATCAAGATGATGAAGCGGCTGAAGTCATCGTTGTTGTTGATGAGCACCTGAGCGTTGGGGCCGCCGATACCGACG
>Ga0209088_10000305_pt1 | contig 35847 bp, 59 predicted proteins | sample S_140625_EF_Meta_FD_187324 | JGI IMG/M metagenome (GOLD analysis project Ga0209088, IMG submission 187324) | Freshwater microbial communities from Lake Simoncouche, Canada to study carbon cycling - S_140625_EF_MetaG (SPAdes) (version 2) | ecosystem: Environmental > Aquatic > Freshwater > Lake ... | reverse complement strand
CTTTTTTTATAGAATTGGACTGCTAATCGTGCATCTGCACCTTGAGTATCGCTATCTATTGCCATTTTTAATGCTCCTAAGTGGTTAGGGGGTTATAAAAAAATAAAAGGGACTCCCCTTGTGAGGGAATCCCAGTTTTTACTACATTTTAGCTTTTTAAGCTAATCAAACGCTTGCCTTGCTGAACCAACCATAATCGCCTGAAGCCATAGTGGTTGTTGGAGCTTTGTAAGTACCAGCAGAAGCAGTTGCTACGAAAGTAGTCGTATTGACTGAGCAAGTTGCTGTAGAAGCTGTAATAGCTTCGCCAGCTTTTGCCCAAACATAACGCAAACCGTCATTAGCAAAAGTTTGTGTGCCTAATGGGCCAAATGTTGGGTTTGTCCCGCCATTTAATGCTTGTTCTGCAACTGTTTGTGTATCTACCAGGTCTACACCTGCAATGGGTAGTGTTGTAAATGCCATGATTTATTTCCTTTATTAATTAATTAGACAAGTAATAGAAAGGGGTTTCCCCCTATCCATTAACTACCTGTCAAGAGTCCCTGTAGGAAGCTGTTAGAAGTAGTCAAGTTACCAGCCCAACCATACAATTTTACAATCGCATCTTGGTTAATAGATTGACGCTCACCACCAATAGGTACAAAGTTACGCTCTTTGTGTGGGCGTAAGAAAATGTAGTTGGTGTTCAACATATACATATAGGTAGCTGTTTCTTGTGAACCATAACCACCACCAAGTACCACATCGGCAGAAGTACCACCACCGTAGAACTTGAGGGAAGCGAAACCAGCAGCGCCAGACTCTTCAGCAGCAATACGCTGAATAGCTTGCAATGCGCCTACATAGTAACCATACAATGTGTTACCAGCAACAATCAAGTCAGCCTTGTCAGTACCACGAATCTGCTTAATAGCAGCAGTAGTCATTGCAGCAAGGATGGTTGATGAAGAAGTAGCACCAGAAGTAATTTGGTTTTGCCAGAAAGTCCAAGTAGCACGGTTAATACCACCGTAAGTACCTGAAGTAGGGGAAGCAGCAACAGCAGCGCCCAAACCATCTAAGTTTTTACCGCCGTTACCAGTACCATCACCATACAAGTCACCAGAAATGCGGTTAAGCAAACGAGCTTCGGAAACTTGCATACGACCATCTAAAAGGTCAATGATTGCTTCTTTGCTTGAGTTTTGCAACATTTCAAGACCAGACATTGTTACTGAGTCTGCGTATTGTGCAATTTTGAACTGAGCAGCAGAAATAGGGCTGTCTGGAGCAATGTTCAATACTTCGTATCCGCTATAAGAAGAAGCGTTGTTAGTTGCGGAATCGTCATAAAACAGTTCCTCAAGAATTACATTACCGCCTGAGAATGGGCGTACATTGCCCTTCTGGTTCAAGCGCTGAAGAATTGCGTTGTTTTGTGTTAAGTTGTCTGCCAATTCACCGCTACGACTTTGAATCGTGGTAGCGATAATATCGGTGATTGCTGAGTTAGCAAATGCCATGATTATTATCCTTAAAAAAATGCGCCAAAATTGGCTAGTTAAACCCTGCGGCCCATTACATCACCTAATTGTTCTGCAATTAAAGACCGTCTATCCTTTTTATCGCCAGGTTCTGTCACTTTTCCGCTAGGAGTAACGGATTTCGGACTTACTGCTGCCGCCTTAGCCTTCGCTACTTGCTGTGCTTTGGATGCCTGTTGTTTGGCTGTATTAAGGAGTCGTTCCTGTTCCAATTCCCAAACATCATCATTCATACGCACGGCTTTCTTGTAGGCCGTTTCTAGGTCTGGGGCTTTCCCTAGCTCAAGTAGTTGAGCCATTTCTTCCCTTACCACATCAAAATGCGGAAACTTCTCCACATTACTTCTTACTCTTTCAATTTCACCCATTAAGCGTTGATTTTCCTCTTGGGCAAATCGACCTTTAATATTTGAAACTTCCTGATTTACCTGATTTAATTGGTTCATCAGTTGTTGCGTATAAGCGTCTACTTGTGGTTGCACAAATTGACCCTCGTTATTTAATTGTATACCATAATCTTGTGCAAGTCGTTGGAATACTTGCATTTTTTGCGCTGGGTCAGATTTAGACAAAATCATGTGTGCCCTACCAAGGTTATTAATCCATGCGGCAGGAGTAATACCTTGTTGCGAAAATTCTTGCTGAAACGGTGCAATAGCGTTTTCTAATTCTCTAGCACGGTCAGCTTCCGCTTTATAGGTGCTTACGCCTTTCTTATATTCGGACTCACGCTGGTTGGCATATTCGGCAAACTTAGTAAAGTCGTCTTTGCTAATTTGCTCGCCTTTTTCCATTTTGTCCCAAATGGTGACATATTCCTTTTTCCAAGTAGAAGGTCTGTTTATAGGCTTGACTTCTTCTGCTAACTCCTGCGCCTCTTCATGCGAATCCGTAGGTTCATCAATAGAAACATTTTCGGCAGGTTCTTTGTCATCTGCAACGCTAATTTCCTCTTTAGGGGACTCCTCGGCAATATCTTCGCTGCGAATCTCCTCTGTTTCCACGGGTTCATTTTCTGCCTCTTCCATTGCTTGTTCTAGTAATGCTCTGCGGTCTAATTGCTCTTCCATGGTTTTTCCTATCTGTAATTAAGTTTTGCATAAGCCAATTCGGCAATTTGACGCTTTCTTGCTTCTTGGGACTTTGGACTAATTGTTGCTTCTGGCCGCTTCATTGGTACATCGTTGCCTAATTCAATACAACCGTTGCGTTTTAAGTTTTCTCGGTGTTTAGAGCGACTATCAATCCATGAGCCATCAGCCATAGAAATATGCCCTTCAATGTCAGAAATGACTGTAGGGGCTTCTCTTGACTTCATAGCTACCTTGTCTTGCCAAGAAGCCTTTGCAGCTTCTTCGCCAATAGTTGGTATCCACCACTCTAAAAAGAACTCTTCGTCAGTCTTTTTAACTTCAATATGGTTGCTCTCGCTATAACCACAGTTAGGGCAATTCATTACATTCTCCTTAAAAGTTCAGGTACTTGGTCATATTCTTCTTGACGCAATGCAACAACAGAGTCATACCATTTAGCGTTTTTCCAACGCCAACAGATGTATTCTTCTTTGGGTAGCAAGACAATGGTTTTAACGCCCAATGCGCCTGCCAAATGGGCTGTGCCTGTGTCTACTGTCACAATGCCTTTCATAGCCTTCATGTGGCTTGCTGTGATGCTCCAGTCGGTTTTCCAACCGTCATTAGGCAAAGGGTGAAAAAAGCCGTCATGGTCTGGGGACAATGAATAGCAGTTATCCCCTACTAAACTGTACATTTGATGGTCAGGAATAGACTTAATATGAAATAAAATGTTGCGACTTGCGCCCCAATTTACCCCTATTTTTGGCTCAATATTAGAAGGTTTAGCGTCTAAATACCCTTCAGACCCTACAATCTTTTGGTTTGTAATGGGAAATAATGACTTAGCGTACTTATTGGCGCATGAAATATAGTAAGGAAGGCTCATATTGCCAATCCAGTAGTCACATTCCACCACATCGGGACATTCTGGTTGGTTTGTAAGGACATCAACGCACTCAAATTGTCCTAAAAGCCCAAGTAATGAGCCATGCGTTAGCAATGTAACCTTTTGTGCGCCCATTACTTTTAAAAATGGCAAAAAACGAGCAAACATAAAAATGTCGCCAAAACCTTGTTCCATTTGAATAACAATAGACTTGTTTAAAAGGGACTCACCACGCCATACTTTAGGTTTTGGGGGCTTTTTAGTGTATTCGCTTACTTGGTTGGCAAGTATTTCAGGATGCCAACGGTATTCAAACAGCCTAAATCCAGCGTCATAGCGCCCTTGGTGTAAATGCTCGTAGGCTTCTTTGTATTTTGCGTGTGGGTTTACAGGAGTAGTAATATGGCCTCTTCATCGTCTTGTTCTTGTTTGCGCTTTGCCTCTAAAACTGCCAATTCTTGCTCTAGCTGAACCTTGGCTTGTCTTATTAGTACCGCATCAAACAAATCTTGTTTTTGTCGTTCAAGATTAGCGATGAGTGCATCATATTTGGTTACTTCTGACGGTGTATCTTCGCTAACCTGTTGATTGGATTGTACTTTACTTTGTTTCTTTTTTGCAACAGGTTTAGGGTCTACTAAATCCCTAATGGCCTGTTTTCTTGACTCTTGGTCATTTTTGACCGCAGCTATGCGTTTTTCTTCTGCAAGCCTTAATTTCTTGTCTAACTGTTTTCTGCGCTTTCTTTCTTCTTTAGTCCAGCCCCCACCATCATCTCCACCAAAAGGCTTAATGACAATTTGAAATGCGTTATTTTGAAACGCATTAGCTTGAAACGCAGTTTGAAACATTACTCTACGACTACCTCAAGAGCTTTTTTAAGTCGCTCAATAAAGGCTTGTTTGCCAACAGTAAGCTGGTCAATATTGAACTGTGCAGAGTTAATTTTGCGGTCTAAATCGACACAATGGTTAAATAGTGTTTGCTGTTCCGTAGTCAAATCCTCATACACATACTCTACTTCATCAATAATAATGGGGGTCTTTTTATCTTGTCCCATGTCATTCTCCTAAGTGTTAAAAAACTATGCTACCCAAGGTAAGGGCGTATTTTGTGGGCTAATTGGTGGGTTAATTTGACTGTCAATTTGACCTTGCACATTAGCTTCGTAATTAGAAATTCCTATTTCACCTAATGAATCTTGTACCCAACCAATAACAATTTCTTCGGTTAATTCTTCATAAGGAATAAAAGTAGCACCTTGTTGGCTTGTAAAGATAGTATTGCCACCAATAGAAGCTGTGTAGTCACCATCAACGCCCGTTAGTTCCCAAATAGCGTTTACTACATAGTCGGGGTCAGGCTGACTTACTGTATATAAGGCAGTTACTGTCCATGTATAAGTTGTCATAATTAAATATCCTCTGCGCCAGCGTAGTCACTAAAAGTCTTGAGAACTTCATAAATTGCAGGGATTAAATCACCCTTTAAGTCTTCAATAGCGATGTAGTGAGCATTTTCTTTAACAGTAGCCATATTGCCATGCCTAGCATCTTCATTAAAATGAATAGCTACTTGCACTTGGATTTGGTCTTTAGTGCCAAAGAAGTTAGTGATACGAGCATACGCTTGTGGTGCTGGTACACCAAATTGAGTTTGCTCTAGGTTAAGTTTTAGTGCCATTTAATTCTCCTTAGAATGTCATTTCAGTTGTTTCTACTTTAGCTACCCAACGGATTGTAGTTGCCGCTGCACCTGTTACTGTAATCTTTAATCCACCATTGGTGGTGTCTGCCAAAGCCGTTACTGCCCAAGTTGCCGCACCAGCGTCAGCGTATAAAGAACTAACTGTTGCAGTTCCTACAATCGCTGTTGTTCCTACACCAGCACCACGCTTGATAACTCCTTCAATGCTCCAGCCTTTAGTATCACCAGCACCAGTTACACCAGCAATAACAGAGCCTTTGAAATAGTATGCGGAGTTATTAGGTAGTATTACTTGGTTTGTTCCACCAGCGGCAGAAGCACTAGAACAAAGAACTGTAGCTGTAGCATTTGTAGTTTCACGAGCAAGAATTAATAATGCGGCTTGGTTTGTATAAATTGTTCCAAGAGGTGCAGAAGAAGCGGAAAAAACAGTATTACCTTGAATACTTCTTGCGTTTCCATAAGAACCGCCGATTACTGACGAGTAATCCGCATTTGCTTGACCACCAATTCCTAAACAAACAGCAGCAGCACCGCTTGCCGTATTAGACCAGCCAGCACCAATAAATGCTCCAGGGCCACTTGCAGTACTTGGACCATAAAGCCCACCACCACCAATGAATGAATTTTGTCCGCTTGCTGTATTTGCATAGGCATTTGTTCCACCGCCACAAACAACAGAATTAGCACCGCTTGCAATGCTTTTAATACCACCACCAACAAAACTCCAATCTCCTGATGCAGTATTCCTATTAGCCGCAGTTCCAGCATCGCCACCACCACCAATAAATGAATAAGAGCCTGTTGCTTGGTTATTACCACCGCCTACTACTACTCCGTGAGGAGTAAAAAAGGATAGGGTTGGTGTGCCAGTAGCATTAGCGTTTTGCGAAAGAGTAAGGGATGTGCCTGAAATAGCGGCAACATAAGTGTGTGGAAATGTTGCAATTCCTGTGCCAGTTATTAACTGACCAACTTTAATAGAAGCGTTAGAGGCAGAAAGTGTTACAGCAGTAGAGCCGCTTGTTACAGTTGTTGTGGCTTGAGTTGTTACTGCGGCATTAGCTGTTCCGCTATTTGTCTGCCCACCACCAATAAAGTTGTAGTATCCAGCACCAGTATTGTTATAACCACCGCTTGCAATAGAAGCTATACCACTTGCCACATTGGCATATCCACCAGCAACAGCAAAAGAGCCACTTGCAATATTAGTATATCCACCGCTTACAGTTGAATAACTACCGCTTGCTTGATTGGCATAACCAGCACCAATAAATCCATTTGTTCCACTTGCTACTTGAACTGCAGTTGCCCTTTGTGTCTGCCAATCAACAGCATAAGCACCTCTAGCGTTACCACCAGTAGCAGTAGAGTCAGCTTGTTGTGCTTGTAATGCGCCTGTGCCTTTAGGTTGTAGTACTAATGGGATGTTAGTGTCAGAACCTTGAGCAGATACTTGTGCGCCAAATGTAGCGAGAGCACCTGTTACTTGAACAAAGTTTACTGCGGTTGAACCAGTAAATATTTGAAAATGCTGATTGGAACTTCCGTTATAGAAGTTATGTGCGCCAGTTCCCTTAGAAAAATAGTTAAAACCTCTACTTGCATCAGAACCCAAAACAGAAAGAGATGGATTGCTACCTGATGACGCACCAGCAACTTGTATGTAGTTAGCAAAGCCTGTACCTAGACTGCTTGTTCCTGTGGCTTCTAATGTAGTGAATTTACCAGTAGAAGGGGTTATAGCACCGATAGACATATTGTTAATCGTGCCAGCACTTGTAGGGTTTATTTCAATCGAACCTGAACCAGTAGGGTTTATATGGACATGACCTGTACCAGTAGGGCTAATGTCAATTTGTGCGTTTGTACCATTTAAGTTGGTTGAAACGGCAACAGTAACATTATCACCACCGCCAGCACCCATGCTAATTTGAGTAGTACCGCCTGAGTTTTTAAGTGCTAAACCAGCAGAGTTTGTAGCCTGAACAATAGGGGTTGTTACGCTAGTAGAAGCAGTAACAGTGGTAAACGCACCAGCAGAAGCGGTTACATTACCGCTAAATGTAGTATTACCACTTCCATCAATATACTGTCTAGGATTACCATCACCATCAGATAACACAATGTAATTATTTGCTGTACGGATGTCTAGACCGCCATTGTTGCCTGTGTAAGCACCAATAATAGTGTTTTTAGAACCAGTTGTAACGGCTTGTCCAGCTACAGCACCCAAGAAAGTATTTACTTGTCCTGTGGTCATATTTTGACCAGCTTGCATACCTATTGCTGTGTTAAAACCATTTACATCAGCAGTTCTGTTTGCTGTATAAAGCGCTTGAAAACCTACTGCGGTGTTATTAGATGCGGTTGTGTTTAATGCTAAAGATTGTGCGCCAAATGCTACATTATAATTTCCAGTTGTGTTACTGGTTAAAGTTAAAGAACCAAAAGCTGCATTTTGACCGCCTGTTGTATTTGCATATAAAGCTTTATAACCAAAAGAATCAATAGGAGTACCAGTAGTATTACTATATCCAGCTTGATAACCAACTGCGGTGTTATTAGAAGCGGTTGTGTTTGAAAATAAAGCAGACTGTCCTACTGCTGTATTGTTTCCACCAGTAGTGTTTGTGTATAAAGCGGTTTGTCCAAATGCTGCGTTATAATTTCCTGTAGTTGTTGCTGTTAATGCTCTATCACCAAATCCTGCATTGTATCCTGTGGTTATAGCATAGCCAGCTTGATTCCCAAACAAAGAATTTTGACTACCTGTAGTTATGCTATATCCAGCCGCATAGCCTACTGCGGTGTTGTTAGATGCGGTGGTGTTTGAAAATAAAGCATAGTTACCATATGCAATGTTATAAGAACCTGAAGTATTGCTGTATAACGATTGTTGTCCATAAGCACTATTATTTGTACCAGTAACATATGCACCACCTAATGCTTGATAGCCTGTCGCAGTATTGTTTGTGCCTGTAGTATTTGCAACTAAAGCGTTATACCCAAATGCAGAATTTCCAGCACCAGCATTACCACCCTTACCAACAGTAAGACCTGAAATAGAAGCATCATTACTTGTTACTAAATTAGTGCCATTAAACTGTAACGCAGAACTAGACGCAAATGGGTTTGTGCCATCTCCGTAAGGAATGTAGCCAGTTGTTAATGAAGATAAACCTGTACCACCATTAGAAACAGGAATAGTGCCTGTTAGGTCATGGTCATCATTCCAGTTAGACGGTCTTACTATTGTTGCATCTGTTCCGTCAGGAATTGCACTTACAAACTTGTGCTTAACTGTTATAGCCATTATTGAACCCCAGTTATTTTGCCATCAGGCCCACGAATTACAGTCTTAGGTTGATTAAGTTTATTCATCATTTCCGCAATCATCATAGCCATTTGGTTGCTGTTGTTGTTAATTGCAGAGGCGACTGTTTCCATTGGGTTTTGCATAGCTTGTGCCATATCTTCTTCGTGCATATAAGCTGCTTCGCCACCTGACTCATCTGCGCCAATTCTAGCAACCTCAATCTTAGCACCATTGTTAATATGCGCTAACAAAACTTGAGTGTTTCTTTCTGTCATCATTTTCATCTGAGCAACTTTGACTTCCATCTCTCTGTCCATGCGGTTACGCTGCTCTTCAAGTTGAAATTTAAGCTGGTTTTCTTGGGCTTGGTACTCTTGTTTAGCTTTTTCAAGCTGCATTTGACCTTGTAACTTAGCCTGCTCAACCTGAGCTTGCATTTGAATTTGTTGTGTCTTAGCTTGGCTATCCATTTGCGCTTTTTGAATTTCAATAGGAGGTGGTTTAGGCTGACCTTTACTAGCTTCGTATTGTTTTTTCATGTCATCAGCAGTTTGGTCAATAATTCCTTCTAATTGCTTGCCAGCTTTAAACGCAGTTACACCAAATTTAAGCATTTCTAAGAGCATAGGTGTCATTTCAGGCGCAGCTTGAGCCGTAGGTAGCGCCATAGAAATAAATTGCCCAACAGCAGCTAAAAATGCAGTTCTGTCGGCTTTTTCTTGCTGCTCATCTTGGTAAATCATTGAGTCAGAGGTGACTTCTATGCGGAAATTCTTAGCCGCTTCATCTCTTAGCAATAAAAGCGCTTGTGGGACAAGTTGTCTGTCTTGTTCAGACAGTTGCATTGCACCAGAAATCTTAACTAGCGTGTCATCAGTAAAATGATTGCAAATAATCTGCGCTTTAATAGTTAAAAGCGAGGTAGCAAAGTCTACGACTGCGTGTTGCTGAGTCTTTAATCTGCCAGCAGCGTTGTTTGACTTAATAATTTGTGCGCCAAGAGTTTCAGAAGGGTCTGTTTGACCACGCTGAATGTCAGCAATACCCATTAATTCGTAGATTTGACCTTTAACTTGCTCCATTGCCTGATAGCAGGACATCAATGCGCTTGCAAATGGGGCTAAATCGACTAAATCAATAGCGCCTTTCATGCCTTGTTTCTCGGCAAATGCCATCCAGTTGTGAACTGGAATCATGGTGTTGTTTTCGCCTTCGGAGAAGAGGCGTTGTAGTTCAGAAGCCGAGGCATCATACACACCCCTGACTTTAAGGGCGTTAATTAAGCCATCAATTCTGTCACACAGAACATCTAATTCTCTTGCTTGGTCTTGGTAAATGACGAAATCAGGGATTGGCTCAAGGCTATCAGTTGTAAGGGTGCTATACAAAGGCTTTGGACAAGGCCAAAAGTTTTCAAGCTGTAATGGGTCATCACGCTCATCCAATATCTTTCCGAGCGACTTAGAAATCCACAATACTTTTCCTGTTTCTTTGTCCCATATTTCATATATTAGCGCCTCATATACTCCGTCGTCAGACTTGTAAGACTGTTTTAAATCGTCAGGCTTTGTGTCTAATGGAATTTTGTAGCCTAATTCTTCGCCAAAACGCTCAACAAGAGCAGGGCGGTTCATATAAACTCTGCGCCAGACTGCGGTTACCTCTTCCCAAGTCCTAGCTACTGTATGTCCAAAATCACGCCAATGGACATAGTCTACAGGGCAGCACTCATACTCAATGCGCTCTTGGTCTTCATTCTCCATGCCTTCCATGGTTTCGGCTTCGTCTGTGTCCTCTGTTACTTCTAAGCCGTCATCAGGTACGCCAGCTTCTTCGCCAACAATATGCGGCTCATAACGAACCCAAGCTACTCCTCGACCACCAAGCAGGCGGTCTAGTACGGCGTTATTCATAGCAGACTTATAGTCGCCATAGTGTTCTAATTCAAACTCTAAAGCTCGCTCAAGCATCATTGAGGCGACACGACCTATAGGGTCATTGTCTCTAAATCTACGGCTTACATCAGGGCGAGGTAATCGGGCGAATATTGCAGGTTGAATGGTTTGGACATTTGACCAAAGAATATTAAAGCGAGCATTAGGGTTTCTGTCGTAACGAGAGTCATCCTTGTATTTCTTAACTATGCGGTCTACTCTGGCTTCCCAACGCTTATATGAGCGCTCATAGCCCATAATTGTTTTGTACCAATCTTCGTATGTGTGGTCTACCGTTGCTTTATCGTTTGCCATAGAGTTGCCTTAATGTTTGAATATTTGGCGAAATGTTTGCTTATTTTACCTTTTTTATATTCTATTGTTTGCTTTTACTTTGGTTTCTTTCCATAAGTCATTAAGGCTGACATCAGTTTGCCCAACAAACACCCCCCGTATAGGCGCTTCAGGGTCTACTATTTTTGCCTCATCTTTCCAAGTTAGCGCCAAATATCTAAAAGCATCAGCACCATGAGAAGTCCAATCATGGCGAGGCTTATCCCTGAATACTTTTTTATCTTCATCATATTCTCGCTGGTATTGACGCAGACATTCAATGCCATCCGCACATTTATGGTCAAACCAAGTTCTAGTTAGGGCAAGTCTACTAGCCTGGATGCCGTCTTGCAGTTTAAGGTTAGGTGTAATTTTGATTGATTTTAAGGGGATTTTATCGCCAAGCTGTTCAATAACGCTACGATTAGAAGATAGCGTCTTAGCTCTAGCGTCATGAGGTAGCCAATGTGTTCCGTACACATACCCCCTCTCTTTCTCTCTAGACTGAATAATCCCCGCATAGAAAGCCACAGGTTGCCCGTTAGAGGAGTGATAGTCTAAACACCTAATTTCCCCATGCACTACTTGAAAAAACCATATAGCGGTGTCATCTGAGTACCCTAAGTCCCATGCCGTATGGACAGGGAATAAAGGGTCATACTCAACCTCCCTTATCCTGCCGTCATCCGTTAATTGCCTCATCTCTTTACCAAAATAAGCGCCAAGGATAGCTGATTCAAAGTCACATTCAAACTCTTGAAGATACTGGTCTTCTGTCATTGTCTTTGCAGCATCCTCTAGCTCCCCCTTGTCTAGTATGTTTGTCTGACTAGCTCGCAAGACTTTGACATACCAATCACCACTAGAGGCAGCCGTCTGGTACATTTCCCAGAAAGCATTATGGCCTTTAGGAGTGCCGATGAAGGTAGCCGAACCTTTCCTATCAGTAAGAAGAGGCCTGACCACAGCCCCCCATATAGAGGGCTTCATATCAGCGTATTCGTCTAATACGACAGAGTCCAAAAAGATTCCACGAAGTCCATCAGGAGAATCAGCACCATACAGCCTTATCCTAGCCCCGTTGATTAGCTCTACCCATAGCTCGGACTGATTGGCTTTCCTTAATACAGGTTGAGAGAACCTGACTAGATAGTCCCAGGCTATGTTTTTAGCTTGGCTATAGTAAGGGGCTATATAGGCATATCTGCCATCCTCCTTATCATCCATGAGAGCCTTATAGATAAGGTCATTTATACACAATACCGTCTTACCACACCGCCTATGGGCTACGATTAAAGACCATCTCTCCTGTCTATCGTGGAAGTCTTCAAAGACCTTACGAGGGCAATAGTCCATCTCTACTTCTAATAACCCCTCTTCACTCATTCTGGGCGCTTCCAGGATATAACCATACGCTGAGGTGCTGCTTCATCCCCAACAACCTCTTGGCGTGCCAGCTTAGGCAAGTGATACTCCATCACAGCTTGCAACATAAGAAAGGCTCTCTCAGGGTTAGGCTGCACCAGCCATATAGTGTTTCCCTCTTTGTCATACTTAATACATCCCTCTTTGTCAGTTTTAGGGATGCCATGCGCTACATCTTCAAGCCATTGTTGCATCCTAGGACTATTCTTATCTACGAATTTAGCAATGGCCTCTCTAGCTATGTTGGTTACTTTATTGGGAGTTCCTGGTGGCCTTCCTTTGCCAGCGTTAGTCAATCCAGGTGGAATCTTTTTGGTTTGAACTGTCGAACCATCTTCGTTGATAGTCAGATTGTTATAGCTTTTTGTTATAGCTTTGGAGTTTTCCATAGTCTTTCTGTATAAAACAGCATTAAATAAATCTAAGTAATTGAATTTATTAAGCGCAATATATCACAAACTCATAGTTATGCTGTAAAAACAACACTATTTATATTATTTAGTTATAAGCCATAAATATATCTTTACATTGTGTAGTGCAACGCTACAATTCATTCATGCAGTATGTTTAATGAAGTGTTTATCAAAGGGGAATCACAATGAGTAAGAAAGACAAATCAGACTTACAGAGTCATGTTGATAGCATTGCAGAGACTTTATCCAAAGGCTTTGAAGGTTATATGCAAGACAATGAATTTGGAGAGACTCAAACAGCAATGGACTACTTACAGGATGTATTAGACATTCAATACATTGTAAGCGGTAAAGGTGAGTATTTAGGAGCTAGGATATTAGTAGCTTTTGGAGGTCCTAATATTTGGGTTGATACTCAGCGTAATGTTGTAGAAGGTTATTGGTGGGGTGACTATGCTAGAGCTTCATTCAATGACTATATGGACTTAGATGATGCACTCTCAGAATTATGGGTTTGCAGATAAGGGGAATACTATGAAAAATTATCATGCGGTGCTTATTTCAGTTTCTTTGGCGGCAATTTTGTATTACTTCTGGTACTTAACTTCAATCAACGCAATTTAAAGCGTTTTAAGGGCTATTTTGCCCATTTCATCAAGGGGAAATACTATGTTATATCGTGTAATTGCAAAGCGTACAAGCTATGAATATATCAATATCGAGGCAGACAGCCAGTCTGATGCTATTGGACTGGTCACTATGTCAGACCAAGAGTTTGAATGGGATGACCTGCCAGAATTAGAGTGGGATATTGATAGCGTGGAGGAGGTCTAACCATGTTTAAAGTCTATACAAAAAAAATCCATGTTTATTACAAGCGTGAGAATGGTTTGTGCTATGCCTGGTCTACAAATGCCTATAAAAGGTGCAAAGACGCAATCCAGGCAGCACAAGCAATTCACCCATCATTTCAATTTGTAGCCAATTTTGCAAAGGATTGAAAATGCTAACTATTGAAAAATCAAACTCATCTTTTGGCAACTATGTCATAAGACTGTCGCCAACTGAATTTAAGTTTTTTTTCCGTAAAAAAGACGCAATTAACTATTTAAAAGGGGTTACACAATGAACGAGCCATTTTTATCAACTAAATATCACGCTTATTTATACCTATGCGCCAAGCAAGGCATTAAAACCTTGTCTTATGGTGCATGGATTCACACACAGAAAAAAGGGGTATTACTATGACCACAAAGAAACTACCAGCTAAAAAAGTAACACCAGCCGAACAAATAGCAAAGCTGGAAATGAATAACGCTATGTTAGAGCAGGCGATATATATGCAATATGACGACTTTGACGAAATGCACAATTTATTGGCTTGCATTATTAAATCAATGGAAGGGGAAAATCCAAGCATCTATCAGACTAAATATGCCTTAAAGGCTTTTAGGTCTTATCTTATTGCACAACAATATCAAATGATGGACTGTGCAGGCTTAGAGTATTAAGCACTATTGATTAACAATAAGGGGGGTTCGCTCCCCTCTTTTTTTGCGGGGAATTTATGGAATACAACCTTCTACAATGGAGGGTAGGGCTAGGGCTTACACAATCGAGCGCTGCGAGGCTTTTGGGAGTCCATAGGGTTACCTATACCAGATGGGAAACAGGAGCGCAGAAAGCCCCTAATCATGTCGGAATGGCTTGCCTATCTTTGAAGCAAATGATAAAAACAGGGTAATACATTTCTTGGGGGGTATTTGAATTTTAATACTCAATTTGAATTTTAATAGGGTATTGGAATTTCAATAGCCCTTTTGAATTTTAACCAACAATGTCAGGGTCATGCAATCTGTTCATAGCTTTAGACAAAGCCTCTTTACGCTTCATTCTTTCATTGGCTTTCTTATTGAGAATTCCATTGTCTTCAAGTTCTAAAGGTGGGTTTTTCTCTTGACGCTTTTTTTGTTGTTTTTCAAGAGTAGACTCTTTGTGCGCTCGCAGCATAGCATCTTCAGGGGGGTAGCTTCTAGTCATGTGTTTCATTTGGACTCCATGTGCTTTGCATAAGCATCTTCCAGCTTAGACTTAACCTTGCCTTTAGAATGAGCACGCTGTTCACTCAATGCTATTGCAAGAGCTTGTTTCTTTGGCTTTCCTGCGGCAACTTCTGTCTTGTAATTCTTGCCGACTGATTGAGCCGAGCCTGATTTGTCCATTGGCATAATGCTTCCTATTTAAGGTATTTGAGTTTGTAAATGGTAGAGTCTATTAACTGTTGTATTTCTGCAACAATATTAACCAATTCTTGTTTTTGCGGCAAATCGTTATTGGCTTCTGCCACAAAATTCTTTAATGATTCCATATACTTAAGTGCGTCTTTAGGTTGATGGTAGACGCTTGGGAAGTCTTTAACTTGCTCGTAGCAACCCATATAGGCTTCTACATAGTTGTCTACTAACTCTACTATTTCGTCATAGTATTTTCCCAATGCTTTGTGCTGAGAATAAGAGTTGGTAGACCAATGGAAGAAATGAGTATTGGTTGCGCTATGCAACATAGTGGCGGCAAACATAGCGACATTTTGAGTTTCATTCATATTAAGACTCCATTTCATACAATTTTAGCACTTCTATAGCTTCTTGCACGGAATTTACCCTGTGTAATGGGCCACCTTGCCAGTTAGCAAATAGGGTAATTTGCAAGGGAGTCAGTTTCTTGTCAGCCCCATCCTTAACTTCAAGTAAAATAGTTTGCTCTTCGTAACACACCATAAGGTCAGGGATTCCTCCGCCGACTGTATGTAGAAGGAAAACATCAGCGCCATAATCTCGTAGCGCTTTAACAACATCCTTCTGATTTTTATCAACTTTTTTTATATAAGACATAATTCTATGTTAGTGTTTGTAAACTTATAGTATAAGGGGAATCGAATGGCTGGTTATTATTTAACGGATGAAGAGTGGATTGAGTCTTGGAATAAAATTGGTAGTCCTAGCGAATTTGCCAGAGTAAACCAAATAGCTATTAGAAATGTAATGTCTAGGCGCAGGGCATTAGAAAGCAGGCATGGTATCAAATTAGATACCTTCAATAGCCACAACCCTGCCTATGTAAAGAAAATACAGCAAACCCCTGGCAATGTACGCAGAGGCATGGAAATAGAAAAAGGGCGAGTCATTGTCTTTTCTGACGCACACTTTTGGCCTGACGAAACTACTACAGCGTTTAAAGCCCTTATAGAAATGATTAAAGAGTTTAAGCCTACAGCAGTAGTCTGTAATGGTGATGCGCTTGACGGTGCTTCTATTAGTCGCTTTCCACGCACCGACTGGAATAAGCTGCCAACAATGAAAGAAGAATTAGAAGCGTGTCAGCATTATTTAGGAGAAATTGAAGCCGTAGCCAAGGGCGCTAAATTGTTTTTTCCTATGGGAAACCACGACCAACGCTTAGAAGCTAACATTGTGGCTAACCTACCTTCCTTTGAGGGTATACCAGGCACGAGTCTTAAAGACTATTTCCCTATGTGGCTTCCATGTTGGAGTGTTTGGCTAAATGAAGACACTTGCATTAAGCACCGTTGGAAAGGTGGCTGGACTGGCGGCAGAAACAATGCTGTCAATTCAGGGGTCAATATGATTACAGGACACACCCATGTCCTTTCAGCCATACCTTTTAATGACTATAACGGCACACGCTGGGGAGTTCAAACAGGCACACTTGCTGACCCTAACGGCCAACAATTTTCTTATACAGAGGACACTCCTAAAGATTGGAATTCAGGGTTTGTAATGCTTTCATTTGAGCGCAGTAAATTGCTTCAGCCTGAAATGGTAAGAGTTTGGGGCGAGGATGAGGTTGAATGGAGAGGTAAAATACACCAAGTATGATGACTAAATTTTGTTACAAATGTAAAGAAAACAAAATCTTAGATACTTTTTGTAAAAACAAAAGTAAAAAAGATGGTTATTCTGATGAATGTAAATCTTGCAAAAAACAGCAAGATAAGCAATATTACGCCAAAAATTTAGATGCTGTAAAAGCTACTGTAGCTAAATATAGAATAGCAAACCCAGAAAAAGCAAAACAAGCAAAAAAAGTTTCAGTTTTAAAAAAGAAAGACCAATATCAGCAAAGAAAAAATGCCATTCTTGCAAAATACAGAGCTTCAAAATTAGAAGCAACTCCATTATGGTTTGAAAAAGACCAAATTAAAATTGTTTATCAAAAAGCAAAAGAATGGGGTTTTGAGGTAGACCACATTGTTCCATTAAAAAGCAAAAAAGTATGTGGTTTGCATTGTTGGGCTAATCTTCAGTTATTAGACCCTATGATAAATGTAATCAAAAGCAATCGTTATTGGCCTGATATGCCATGAAACTGACACCAGCTATTCTTCAGAATTTGTATTCGGCAATTTATTGTATGCAGCCTTTTAATCGCTGGAATATGCCGTTGCCTGAAGAAATAGAGTTTATTGTAGACAAAGACCCAGGCGTTATGGGTTCATACACCTATGACACAGGCGAAGACTTTGAACACATTATTACTATTTCGTCTGCTCGGTGTGGTCATCTTGACACAGTAATTCGTGTTTTGTGCCACGAATGTATCCACATGAGCCGTCACACAACAAACAAGTGGACTCACCACGATAAGGAGTTTCGTAATAGAGCGCTCCGTATTTCGTCTGAATTGGGGTTTGACCCTCTAGAATTGTAGGCTTATCCATACGGCTATTATAGGTAGCAATATAACCAATACTCCAAAAGCTAACAAAATATCATTCATACATTTCCTTTTCCAAGTTTCTGGTTAGTTCGCTCCAGCAACTCCTCCTCGGTAACTCCGTATTTAGCTTCAAAACTCTTTCTACCCAATCCGTGAATACCATCGTTTCCCCTATGGTGCTCTGGGCAAAGCGGTATGACAGGGGATGTAGCCCTCTTGCCAGCACGCCTGATGTGGTGTAATTCTGCTGGGGTGTCTTCAAACCCAAGGACGGTGGAACAGAGAATACATCCGAGCCGACTAATCTTATCAAGTGACTTCTTTTCATCTTTAGTCATATTCCTAAATTTCTATATACCACACCATCAGGCCATTTTTTATCTGTTGCTTTGCCCCATAATTGTATTAGCTTATCAGGATAAATAAGAATTGGGTCTTTTCCTGTAAAACAAAAAGCATAAATTAATGGCGCTTCTTCTGTTGAATACCATTGTTTAAAATACGGCAACAAATCAATTTCTTTTTCTTTAAAATTGCCAGTTCCTTTTACATTTACAACAAATGTTCCTTTTGGAGTATTTACAATGTAATCAGGTATGTTTCTTAAAAATTTATTTAATTTAAAAAAATTATCTACATTTTTATTTTTTTCATCAAAACCAAGACGAGTTAATTTATATTCTTTTTCAGCGCAATAATATTCAAATAAAAACTCAGCAACATTAGTGCTAGTTTGTCGTTCTGCGTAAGTATTTGACCCAGAGTCTAAGATAGCCATTGTTGCTTTACTTGGGCGTAGGTAGAAAACTCTAGTTTTATGGTTTCTTCTGCTAAATCATGGGCTATTAGCGTAGCTTTTTCATATTGTTTTTTAAGCGTAGCGTTGTGGTAACAGCGTAATAACTTTTGTATACGCAAATAGTTTTCAGAATAGTCTTGGCTCATTTTGTCATCCTGTCAATATTTCGGTTGCTTGCTTCTTGGCTACGCCATGCTTCAAAACGCATTTTTGCGGCTTCTAATTGCCAGCGTAGGCTTTCTGCTTCTTCTGTCGCTAGTCCAATGGCTTCACATAACTCTTGGTAAGACTGCGATTTATACGCATCCATCTCTTTACCCCCAATCGTATGCGCCTCTGACTTAGACATTTCAATAGCTTTAAGACTGTGGCGAAACGCCTCGAACTGAGCGAGTTCACCTTTCGCTTTTGCGTATAAGGGCGCTGTTTTGAAGATGAAGTCAATAGCATCATTTGGGTCATAGTCTTTCATTTATTATGCCCTTAATAGAATCTAAAGCGTTTTTCTTTTCTTCAAGAATTTTGTATACATTTGATTGTTGAACAGACATAAGTTCATTGTAAAGAATAGAGTCTATAGCTAATTTTTCAGACAAAGAAACAAGACTTTCTGCATCTTTTATTATTTGCATAGGGTGAATTTCAAAACCACTTTTATTTATGGTGTTTTGACATCTATAGTCATAGACCATTAAAGTGTTATTCATTACGCCTTCATAAAAACGATTAGCCATGTAAGCATAATTATCATGCGTATGCACATCTTCAAAATAAATAGAAATTAAAAAATCATTTAACTTTAACCCAGTAAAATCAAACATATCGGCAGCTTTATCTTGCCAATCCATTCTTTCAATAAAATTAGCCTCTATTCCTGCGTTTTGGTATTTTTCGTGATTTTTCTTAGAGGTGCTTAAATAATAGCCAGAACCATTGTAATCAAGCATATCTTTAACACGGTGTTTTCTAAAAGTTCCGTAATAAATAATGTTTTGTTTTTCTTTTTGATTTAGCGTTTTATTGTAAATATCTTCATCAAAAATAATAGAATTTAAATTGATTGTGTTCCATTCATCAATCCAATCATTTAACTTTTTGCCATTCATGTTTTTGTTTAAAATCCAACCCCTGTAACCTTCTCTTGGATTGTTGCAAATCATGTGGTATGGCTTGTTGTATTTAAGCAGCCACTTTCTAAGCAAAATATTATCTTCTACATCATGGTCGTTTACAAGCCAAAACAATTTAGCATTTGGGCTGTTATCCAAAATTTCTAAATAAGAGTTGTATTTCATATATGGAGAACCATAAGCGCAAATTATTACATCGTAATTATTGTTTTTTACGGCCTCAATTTGAGATTGATGACTAACAAAATCACAATTTAAATGGTCTTTTATAATGACAGAGTTTCTTACATGAACAATAGAAGATGAATTATCTTTAATTACTTTTTCACAAGACTCAATTAAAAGTGTTTTCATTTGAGGGCCATCCACAATCCAATTTGAGCAAAAGCATAGCCACCCCAAATCATTGCGTTAGATGTAGCACCTTTTTTTAATTGTGCAAGACAGACAATTAAATACCCAAGCCCTGTTGCTCCGACAATAATTTTTTCCAACATCCCCATTCCCCTTTGTTACCTAATTTGTACTGCGTGTAAAAATCGTTTAATAATGCTTGGCTAAAGTTTTTGTCACTAATGTAGTTTCTAAACCAAGCCAACCCTTTTTTATGCCGCAAATAACATAAATACCTTACGCCACACTCATGCCTAGCTTGTTCATACATTTGCGTTTAAGGCTGTCGTATGAATCGTACCCTGTCCCCAAAACTCCAAGTTCTCTAGCTTTAGCTTCAATGCCTTCATTGCTAAACATCCATTCTTTAGATTCTTTTACTTTTTTGGGTTCAATTACCAATTCATCTTCCCAGCGCTCTTGGTTTATCCAAGTAGCAGGGTGCGGAATAAACTCTAACTCGGTTTCTTTTGCGCTCCAGTATTGGCAATGTGTGTCAATAGCTTTTGCAGCCATAAGTTGTTGCTCTGCGGACAATTTTGCCCATGCTTTTCTTGCAGTTGCTTTAGCAATTTTTCGTGGATATAAAGACCAGAATTCATCAAACATTCCTTTCTCCTACTGCATTACCCTTGGGGACATTGGTGTTGGTGGGCTAGGTGGTACTGTGTAGCCTGTGTTACCAACAACGCTTTGTGTGTAACCATTTGGTGTCGTGATTACGACTTGGTTAGGATATATTGTAGCAGTCTGAGTGGTGTAACCCATTGGGTTTACAAACTGTGCGGTGTTACCGTTAATTTGTACTGTGCCTCGGTAAAACCCTTGTGCGTCAGTTAATTGAACTGTTTGCGCTTTAGCAGGTATGCCGTAGACAAACATAGCTGCAAAAAATGCGCCTAATAAACAACTACCTATAAAATCTTTCATTTAAATCCCCTTAAATGTTTACTCGTTATTGAGTTCTTGTAGTTTGCCCCATAGTCTTTAAAGTATCTATTAGTATTTATACTTAGTTGCTTTAATACCACTTCCAAGAGGTTTGAGCGAACCTAGCCTACCTAGGTTGCCTTAAAAGTTCTTCCATTGAGGAATCGCTTACCCGTCAGTCGTTCATGGTATAGGCACTAACTTCGCCACCTATATTGCGCTGTTTCAACCATTACCCCCAGTAGCGCTGTAATTCCTTTCCCCTGGTATGTCGTTAGAGCCTCGAGAAAGGAAGGTAATTCTACTACAAGTATTTACTCATGTGAAAATCTCCATGAAAACCAAAGGTTTGCAAATTAGTTACTTCCCTTTCATAGCTAAAATACCTTGCTAATTCTTCTGGGGCAAACTTTATTCCATTGCTAACCAAGTAATCACGGTTCAAATGACAGATTAAATCATCTTCATTTTTATTGTCGTAAACAAACTTAGGAGTGTTGGTTAATTCCAACAGTTTCTTACTTCTAAGGGAAAACCCTCCATTACCTACACGCAGTCCTTCAGGATGCCAAGGCCATACAGCACCTATGTAGTCATAGTCTAAAAATTGAGGCTGCCAGGCTGTTGAGTCAATTACCCACCCATCCCATTGAACAATCAAAACAAAGTCCGTGTGGATGTATTTGTGTAGCTCCTGAAGCACAAATTTGCTATACGCCTGTTTGCTATTAATGCTCATGTGGTCAATAAACAATTCACCACCAAATTCAATGTTGCGCTTGCTTCTTTCAATGGCTTTTTTAGCTTTGTCAGGCTGAACTGAGTCTATGGCGCAAATGGTTACATTACTCAATTCCATGCTGTTCACCAAAAGCGTTGTTTTTTGGCAACAGTTCAGGCCATATAAGCCAGAAGTTTTTAGGAAACAAATCTTGGCGAGTTACAAGCCCATGACTTTCAGTTTCAATTCTTGCGCCCAAAAGCATATATTTGTCGGCTGGTATTCCTCTTACACGCCAATTAGACACGGCTGCTGGGTCTACTTTGCACATTCTTGCTACCTTTGCAGTCCCACCTAGCAAGTCAATTATGGCGGTGTCGGTTAGTTTTAGTTTTGTGTCCATTCACGCAGTTTAACTTAAATGTTGTTTATTTGCATACAGTTTACATTTTTTATACACTTGTGTTAAAGTGTCTATATAGCAATTTCGCTATGCCATTTAAGGGGATTCAAATGGGTGAATTAAACCAACTTATGCTGGAAATGGAAGAGCGCTTAGAAATAGCGCTTGACAACATGGAATTTGGCACAGAAATGGCACAGGATGACATTGATGTTATTCGTGCAGCTTGTGGCAAACCTAAACGCAATGTCCTATTACAAACCGTATTTGACGACTTTGGTAATGTTTTTGGAGGTCAAAATGCAACAGTCTGAAAGCATTGCAAATTTAGCCAAAGCGCTATCAACAGTACAAGGAAAACTAACTCATGCTAAAAAAGACTCTGCAAACCCTTTTTTCAAAAGTAAGTATGCAGACCTTGAGTCTGTGTGGGATGCTTGCCGTGATTTGCTGGCTAATAATGGTTTGGCTGTGGCTCAGTTCCCTGGCACTTATTCCGACTTAGACAAGTCTATGTCTTTAACTACCATTCTTACCCATTCTTCTGGTGAATGGATTAGTCAAGAAATGTCTGTGCCTGTTACTAAAGTGGACAGCCAAGGATGCGGCTCGTGTTTGAGCTACATGAGGCGCTATAGCCTCGCAGCAGTAGTAGGAGTAGTACAAGCAGACGATGACGGTAATGCCGCTTCGTCACCTAAACCAGTAGTAAAAGCAAAGGAAATCTAATGGCGTACATTCCAAAGGAAGGTAGTGGTTCACTATTTAAAAATGACCGCAAAACAACCGAAAATCACCCAGACTATACAGGCAGCATTATGGTCAATAACCGTGAACATTACCTATCTGCGTGGGTTAAGGAAGGCGCTAAAGGGAAATTCTTTAGCGTTTCTATTGGCAAAGAAAAAGAAGCTAAAGGGTTTACACCTAAAGGCGCTGACGAAATTGTAGACTCGGACTTGCCTTTCTAATGAGCCATCCTAACCAAATGTTATTTGTAAAAAGTGTTCAGGGTTGTTTTCCTGACAGTTTTGCCAACAAAAAAGTGCTTGAAGTAGGCTCATTAAACATAAATGGGTCTGTTAGGGAGTTTTTTCAAGGGTGCGACTATTTGGGCGTGGATATTGGAAAAGGTAAAGATGTAGACATGGTATGTAAAGGCCATGAGTTACCTTTTCCAAACTTAACTTTTGACACCGTTATTTCTTGCGAATGTTTAGAGCATGACAAGTATTGGCTTCAAACATTTCAAAAAATGTGCGAACTGTCTAAAGACTTAGTAATAATGACTTGCGCTACTACTGGAAGGCCAGAGCACGGTACTACAGCGACTAATGCAGACGCAGCACCATTTACCAACGATTATTACAAAAACCTTGCAATACACGACCTTGTAGAAAACTTTGACTTTCACACTATTTTTAAGCATTTTGGGTTTGCAGTAAATTCAGACAGCCATGACTTATACTTTTGGGGGAAAAAATGTTAAGCCAAATTCGTGATGTTATTGGCGACAAAGCCATCATTTCTACTGAACCATTTGGGGTAGACGAGGAAAGGCAGTTAATAGCATTTGAGGTTAATGATTTAGCTGCCGTACTTCGTGAGGTTATACAAGCTTGTGCCGACTGTTGTTTAAATGAAACAGACAGAAATGCAGTTTTAGAATTACTTAATTAAGCGGTACAAAGGGGAAAATATGTCACAACATTGGTATTGCGCCTTAACTGGCGCACCACGCTACACCATGACTGGTAAAAACGGCAAAGAAAGGTCAGTAACCTTGCGTGATGCCAAAGCAATGCCAGGAACGCTAGTACCGTCTGTGTCCACCATAAATGGGCAGTTGTCTAAAGATGGGCTAAATACATGGTTACAGACTGAGGCCATTAAAGCGGCTGCGGAAAATCCTCGCCAAGAAGGTGAAGAAGAAAAAGACTACATTAGCCGAGTGCTGGAATTGTCTAAAAGAAAGTCCCAAGACGCTATGGCTAGGGGAACTCTTATACATGACTTTATAGAGAGCTTCTACAACCAAGAATACCTACCTGAGCTACCTACCTATGTCCGCAAGGTAGATGACGCTATAACGGCTCATTTTGGGGCGCAGCTATGGATTCCTGAGCAGAGTCTAGTAAACCAAGAAGGCTATGGCGGTAAATGCGACCTTTATTGCAAAGCAAAAGGGGACTTCGGTGGGGTAGTAATTGACTTCAAGACGACGGAAAAATGTCCTGGTGATTTAACACCCTACCTAGAGCATACCCTACAGCTTGCAGCATACAGAGAAGTCTTAGCCCCTACAGCACGGTGCGCCAATGTATACATTAATGGCGAAACTAATGAGGTGGCTATATACGAACATACTGAGCAAGCCATTCGTGATGGCTACGAAATGTTTTTAAGTCTTTTGAAAATTTACAAATTAAAAACTGGGTTAAACTAATTCAAGAGGTGGTAGGTGTGCTTTCCCCTTTGCACAACCATACATCACGGAGTCCTGCCACCTCACCTTATTTAAGGGCGTTAAGCCGCCGTTGTAGGATGCAGTAAGTTAGGGTTTTTGCGGCTTTCCACCTAACGGCTAGCAACTGCCAAATACAGCCCTTTTTTATACATATTGTCGGTAAATGTATAAAATACCCTACATTTTGTATATGTTGTTTATTTGCCACAATAAGGGTAAACACCTATTAAAAAGTGCATGAAATTTCAATAAATTACAGTTTTAAAGGGGAAATTATGAAAGACGGACATTACATAGAGTCAGTAGTTTTTGGCAATACTACAGTTGAATTGCGTGGTTATAACAATGAAATAACTTATGCTTACATTGGAGACAATGACATTACAGAAATGGCACATGAGCTTGATTTATGGCCTACATTTGAAGATGCAATTTATGCTCAAGCATGAGAAACGACATATACAAAAGGTTAGAAGACGAACCTAACCCATGCCAATACTGTGAATATAAACAGCGTTGTGCTACAGAAGAATTGGCTTGCCGCAGGTTTCTTTGGTACATTAATGAAGAAAGATGGGTAAATAAACCGCAGACCGAACCAGACAAAAAGTTATACAAAATGGTTTTTAGTCCTGAAAGTGACGCAGTTTTAAAAACTTACCTACGCAATTTGCGTAAGCGTTTAAGAGATGGGAAAGACCTTTTTGATGTTTAAAAACAATAACCACCTTATTTTTGATTTACAACACCTTAGCGCCAAAGAAAAACGCAAAGAAATAACAAAATGTAACCCATTGCATTACATATTTGGGTTTACCCTAGTGTCTAAACCTTGGCTAACATACGAGGAAATGTATGCAAATTCAAATTGAAATAGTAAAAGAGAATAAAGACGGTAGCGCAGACGCTTTAGTGCATTTTGACAAAGAAGGGTTAGGAATGTTGGTAGAGGCTGGAATTATTAGTATTTTGCGCCAATATATTGAGCAAGAAAAAAAAGCTAAAAAGGGGAAAAAATGAGCACACGGTCATTTGGAATGGTAGGTAAAAGCTATAATTCGGCTCAAGAGGCGTTTAAAGATGCTACTTGGTCTACAGCTATTACTAGACCTGAAAAAAGCGAATACAGCCACATTTGGAGCATTTTGGCGGTATTGTCAGCGTTAGCTATTACATTATGCGTGCTTAACCACTTTTTGCCATATTAATGGCTTCTTTTTCTTCGTGGTCTACACGGTTAAGCCAGCCTTTGCCAAAAATAGGAAAAGTTTTTAATGAACGGTAGTATTCCCTGCGAGCTTCAGAGAATTTAGCGATAAGAGTTGCACTATTACTGGCGCAAATAAGCTCTCTTGTCCTTGGGCCAATAACTCCGTCAGGTACACATCCAATAGCTGATTGAAGCAATTTAACGCTTCTGCCTGGCCCTGCATTAACTGCCATTGAAAACACAACAAGGTTGAGTCCCCTAGGTAATACTTCTCCATAGCAAGGCCTCCAGTATTTTTGTTCGTATAAAGGTGTAACCAATTCAGGGGTTAAATTCTTCATAGTTTCTACAGGGTGTCCTACCCATTCTTCCCAGACACGCTGAGTAACGCCTAAATTGGTTTCGCCGCCAGGGTCAAGCGGGTTATAAACCCAACCACCTTCTGACTTTAACACTAACTCTAAACATTCTTTAAAACTCATTTAATACCTATTTGTTCTTTAGTCCACTCTTGTAAACTAATTAATTGCTGGGTTGCTTCTGCACATTGTCCAGCAAGAAGATTGTAGGCGGTGACTGCATCAAGACCTGAGGTGGCGTTGGAAAAGGTGGGCAACTTGCTGGTATTGGGTTGGCGCACCCCATTAGCATAATACTGGCGCAAAAGATTAAGTTTAGCTTCATATTCTTTCTCAATTCCCTTAGTTACGAGTTCCTGCTGTGACCGAATGGATTTAACTTTTTCTTCTTGTGTTTTGGCGGCAATTTCAACTTCTTTTTTAAAGTCCAAATATTTAGAGTAGCCAACCCACCAGCCACTACCGAAAACAACAGCACAAATAGCACCGAGAATAGCCAGCTTTGCATAGTCAATCATTTCAAAGGCCCAGTAGTAAGAAACCTAAGTACAGCAACAATGACACCAATAGTAACCAAAATAACGCCATAGTATTGTGGGTCAATGACTGACTGTAAATAAGGAAAACCAGCTTCTAATGCGCCAAATACTACTAGCGCAAAGGAAAACCACATTGTCCTACTTTTAATCATTTATTAGTAAGGTATTGACTTATAAAGCCTACAAAAGCGGAAATGGCAGAAACCACCATCATGCCAGCCCAAAGACCGCCACGACCTTTATTGGCTAACTCAAGAAGTTGCTTAACATCTTTACGCAATTCAGCTACTTCGTACTCCATAGCTTCTACTTTTTGCCAAGTAACGCCAAATTTTACAGGGTCAATTTCCACAAGCGTTCTCACTTTATTTTAGATTTGCGAGTAGTCGCTTTTTTAACTGTTTTCTTTGCTACTTTTTTGGCAACAGGCTTAGGTGTAAAAGGAAAGTCAAATGTTTCAACTTTAGGTGTAAAGCCAAACTTGTCTAAAATCCATGTAAATGTAAAGTTCATAATTTACTCGTAAAGTATGTTAATAGAACCAGCGTCAAAAGTGTCTGTGCCGTTTACTGTGGTTATGCGAATTCGGTCTAAAGAACCGCCAAGAGCAGGAGAAACACCACCACCAGCAGAAGTGCAAGAGGCACCAGTCCCATAAACATTGGTTTGCGAAACCCAAGTATTACTACCAATAAGGGCAATAAAACCACTTCCATACCTTAATGCCGCCGCTGTGCAACCGCCAGTTGGCTCTACTATAAAACCAGTTGTTATTAATGATGGTGTAAATTGTCCAGCACTTCCAGCGTAACTAGCTCCCGAAGCATATCCTGATGTAGAAAATGACCCATTTCCAATTTGAATCTGTAATTGACTAGAGCCATTAGTAGAAACACCATTTAACATTACAGTTATACGCTTTACCCAACTAGGTATGCTAGTAAAGTCTATGCTTGTACCTGATGTAGAGGCTTGTGCAGTACCGCTAGTAATAACACTACTAGCCATAGATGACAAAATAGCGCCTGAAATAGTAGGGCCTGTACCTAATACATTTGCTCCTGAACCAGTAGAAGTGGTAACACCTGTACCGCCTTGAGCTACTGTTAAAGGCGTTGTAAGCCCTGTTAAAGAAGTAATATCAGAATTTGCGCCTGATTTAGCCGCAACTAAATTAGTTCTAGAAGTTGTAGCATTTGCAACATCTGAAAGATTACTAGCTTTAAGCAAATAAATAGAGCTTCCAGCATCTACATACGCTTTAGTAGCGGCATCTTGCGCTAAAGTAGGGTCTACTACATTCTTAATTTGATTAGTATTCATATTGAGATTGCCTGTAGCTGGAGTTTGACCATCAGCAGCTAAAGAGCCTGTCAAGGCTGTAGCAATATCGCCAAGTGTTGAATTAGCCCATGTTGAAGTAATTGTAGTTGCTGTAACTACTGGATTACCTGCTGGAAGATTGTATGTACCGCTACCGTTTCTACTCATTATTTATTCTCCGATTTTTCTACTGCTTTTTGTGCGCTTGGAGCAGCTAAATACGGTGATGACTCACGAATTAAATCTGCTAATTTTTGTATTACTTCTGGGCGTTTTCCGCCCAACATTGTAACTAGGTTGCGAACTCCAGGCGCATAAGGTGCGGCAGCAGCAGCCCCTAATAATGCAGCAGTTCCTGTAGCTACAGGTTGAGTTTGTGCAGCATAAGCTCCACCACCACCTAACAAAGCGCCTAAAGCAGAGTTAATAGCTTGTCTGCCAGCAGTACCAGAATCAGGTATTTTACCTGGCAATACTTGTACACCAGCGTCAGATAAATCTTGCATTAATGCTTTACCAGTAGCTGTAGCACCTCTTCCTGAAGATTGGTCAGCAGCTTTAATTGCTGCGGCTAATTGACTAGGAGTAAACATTTCTTGCGTATTAGCCATAGAACCAGCGCCACGCAATCTTGCAAAATTAGCAAAACTTGTGTTTATTTTGTTTAATTCTTCTGCAAATTGAGGATTGTTTCTAGCTAAGTTTTGACGCAATTCACCTAAAGCATTAGCATAAGCATCGCCCATTAATTTTTGGTCTGCATCTTGGCTTGCTCTATATGTCTTTGCAAGTCCGCCTAACTTTTCTTCAATAACCTTAAATTCTTGCCCTTTTACTTGACCATTTTTATCTAAACGACTAGAGATAACATCAAAAACTGTATCAGCTACTTTTTTAGCATTTGCAGGGTCAATGCCAGTTACATTATTTTTTATATTAGATAAATTATTTAAAAATTGGTCATCAACTTGATATGTTAATTTAGGCAATAATTCATTGTAAGCACCAGAAATTTGGTTTTTAACAGATTCCATGCCAGCACGACCTGTAGATTCAGGTACTTTGCCACCAATAGGGTCTAAAGCACGCTTATAAGCTGCTTTGTTAAATTCTTCAATACCTTTGGTTCTTGATGATTGAATAATGTCGCCAAGCAAAGGTACGCTAGTAAGTTTATCTTCTAATCTTTGTGCAAAGCCGCCAACCATTTGACCAGGAGTTAAATTAACACCTTCGCCAATTAATTTTTTAACGGCAGAATCTAAATTAGGGCCTACAACATTGGCAACGCCTCTAACTAATCCTGTTCCTAAAACACCACCGCCAGCGCCATACATAGCTTTTTGTGGTGCTTCTGCAAGCGCATCAAGACCTGATTTACCTTGTTCGCTAGGAGTTAAGGCACCTGCTACAGCGCCAACACCACCAGCTTGCAAATAAGGATTTGCCCTAGCAAAACTAGGAATCATGCCAGCGCCCTTCATTAAAGCACCACCAGATAAAACTCCGCCACCAATTTGACCAGCACCAAATGTCATTGGGTTGGCTTCTTGAAACGGTTTCATTTTATTTAAAACTAAATTTGAAAACTCAGCAGGTTTACCACCCATGTATTGACCAGCAGCCAATAATGGGTCTGTTATACCTTTACCAGCCCCAACAATAGCGGACTGATAAACAGGTATTCCTGATTTCTGTGGTTGCGCTGGTGTAGATTCTTGTGCTGTTGCCTCTTTATAGGCTTGAGCAACAGTATTAAACTCAGGAGTGCCTTGCAACTTCTGGTTATCAACAATCCACTTAGCGTAATCGTCAGCGCTAGCCATTATTGTGGTTTCCTATTAAGGATTTCATCAGCCAAAGACCGCACATTTCCAGACTGTGCAGGCAAAGTTTTTGGCAACTGTACTTCAATACTGTATGGGTATTCAACGCCTCTTTGCATAGTTTGGCGTACAAGCTCATTATGTTGAGTTGCTTTATTAACTAATACATCACGCATAACATTTACAACTCTTGGAATAGCGGATGGGTCTGTACCTAAACTACCAATAGCTTCTTTAAGAGCATTTTGCTGTGCCATTGTTGGGTTGGAATCTGTCTTTTTAAGATTATCCATAATACCCATATAAGCAGCAGATTTAAATTCTTCAGTATTTTTAACTGTTTCTGGAGAAATATTTGTGCCAAAGTTGTTATTAAACAATTTAGCAATTTGCAATTTAGTTTCACCGCCAACACCTGCGTAAATAGGTTGTTTAGATAAAGCAACCATTTTATCCATGTTAGCCAATGCAGAAGGTACATTTTGCAATGTTTCAAAATTTTTCATTAATCCGCTTGCGGCTTCTTTTTGAATTTGCTCTTTAAATGGTAATTGGTTTTGTACATTTAATGATGTACGAGCAGCGCCAGCATTTGCTAATCCAGTTTTATAATCTATAAATGTTCCTGGGAATCCTTGTGATTTTGCAAGTTCGTAACCTAATTGGTCGCTAGGTTTTTCAGGCATCATTTGCTTATAAAGCAAAGGTTTAATTTCTTTTCCTGCGCCATAATTTGCTGGATTATCAATTTCACGCAAAGCAGCGGCATAATTAGGTTTAGAGCCTTCTTTAACAGCAACAGGCATAGGAACATTACCAGCATAAGGCCCAGCTACTTCTGTAGCTACATCAGGAGTTCCAAAAGCCAAATCAGTAATTTTTTGTTCTCCAGCAGCTTTGCCTAAACGAATTTTTTGTGCTAATTCAGCAGCTTTAGTGTCTGCTTTATTGCCAATATATTGAGAGGCGGCAATATTAGCTAATGGAACAAGGTTTTGAAAAAATGAAGTTGGCACATAACGACCGCTAACCATTTGGCCCTGTGGTTGTTGCATACCTTGTTGCATTAACATAGCAGCCATTTGTTGTTGGCGGTTTAATTGTTGTTGTTGTGCATAATCTTCTGGAGATAATGTGCCTGCTTGGGCTAAGTTATATTCTGCCATGTTATTTTATCCCTAAATCTTGTGATGCCAACATTAAACTTTGTTGTGAGTATGGGTTTGTACCATATTGGTCAGCCGCAGACATTTGATTCCAAGGCATATAAGCACCAAATTCATTCATTTTTGCTGCGTCTGCGCCTGTTTGCGGTTGTTTTCCACGCAACGCCATAGCCATAGCCATAGGGTTCATGCCACCTTGTTTTCCAACTTGACCAGCCATTTGGTTATTTTGCATTTGTTGTTGCATGGCAGCATTTTGGTTTTGTTGTTGCTGTGCAATATTTTGAAACACAGGACTTAAACCTTGGTCTTGTTGAGCAAAATAAGGGGCAACAGTAGTGAAATATGGACTAGGCATTTAGTGCTCCGTAATTAACCATTTTGTAACCATCTGTGCCTGTAATAACAGCTTCAGGCTTAACCATTTCAACTTCTTGCGCCATAACGCCAATAAATTTACCATGGCCTGCAAATGCATTATTTTTAAATTCTGGCTTGTATTCGTATTCATATACGGGTAAACCATTAGGCAACCAACCAATAGCTTTAATGTTTTCTTTCATGCGAATGTCTGAAGCGGCAATAATTCCTGCGCCACCTAATCCCATTAAACCTTGGTTAAAACCTTGTTGAGCCGCTTGTTGAGCATTAAAGTTGCCCATTTGTGCGTTGTAACCCATTTGAGTAGCGCCTAAAATGTCAGCGCCTTGAGTTGTTGCTTGTTGTGCAGAATTTACAAATGTAGGGTTTTGTACTTGTGCGCCACTACGCAATGCGCTCAATGTATTAAGCGGAATATTGTATTTTGTAAGTTCTTGACCAAATGCTTGTTGATTTGCTTGCTGACCAACACCAAAACCTTGAGTAGTAGCACCTAGCAATAAGTCGTTTTCTTTCATAGACTGTTGGCGCATAGCGTTATCGTATGCTGCTGTTCCTGGCACAATTCCTTGGTTTGCCAATGAAGCAGTAGTCATTTCACGATTTTGGGCAATTTGTGGAGCAAGGCGTTGCATATAAGCGTCTTGGTAAGACTGCCCAGGGTTCATTCCAGTAGAAGGAAGGTTAGGGTTAAAGCCTTGACCCATTACATCTTGAGTTCTACCTAATGCTGCATTAATTGTGCTTCCAAGACCTAAACTAGCTTGGTTTTGGTTATTTAAAAGTTGTTGTCCTACATCAGAAAGACTTGTAGTAGCAGTCCAAGTAGGGTTTCCGTATGGGTCAGCGCCAGTAACGGAATAATCTAAGTTTCCATAAGGAGTGACTTGGTTTACACGATTGGCAGCCGTAGCTACTCTAGCAGCATCAAGATTGCTTTGTGCTGTAGCTTGCGCTGCACCTGTGTAATCTGGGGCTGCTGGCGCACTTGGCGCAGGCCCTAATCCTAAAAATCCACCACCACCCATGTCATTCTCCTCTTGCTGTCCTTAAAGGGCATTTGATGTCGAGCCAACGACAATCTTCACGCCTCATAGCCATAATCACTAAGTCACCATCCATGTGAGCATCTGGGATTTCGGCTATCACTTTAAAACCAAGGTGTCGGTTTAGTTTTAGGGCATCTTCATTACTGCCACAAACTTGCCCTAGTATAACGCTAACTTTTAGTTTATTAAAGGGATAATCGAAAGCCGCCCACAACAAATCTCGACTCATCCAATTTACTTCACTTACTGCCGCAATGTGCATTTGACACGCTTTTGGCATAAAACTGGCAAATCCTACTACTGCCACTAAATTACCGTCAATTTCTTGACCTATACATACTGTTTCTGTTGGCAGGGGATGGTTCATCATTCTGACTAGCCAATCCCCCATATATTGCTGTTTTTCTGTGGTTACTGTACGCAATTACAGTACCCCTCCTTTTTCCATTACAACATCGGTGCTTGACCAATGAACTTCAATATTTTGCGCTGCGGCAGTTAAATTAATGCCTGCTGCATAACCTAATCCTGTAACACCTTGCCAAAACTTTGTAGTGGTTAATCCACCGCCCCAAACATCGTCATCCCAAGTGGCTGTATCCCAGCGACCAGTAGTTAAATTAGAAGGGTTAAAGGTCAAAGTGCCATTAACATTATTGTTATCAAAATCAATGTTTAAGCCTATTGCAAGGCTTGGAACGGCATTATCAGATTGAATAATAGGGCGAAGCATAGTAAAGCGCTTTAATTGCCCTCTAGCGTCAAAATAGTTGTACGCTTGTTGGGCAGTTGCATTAATATTATTGCCAGCATCGCTAAATCCATCATAGAATTTTCCTACATAGCCATTACCGCCAAAATACATACCTTCTTTACCGTTTACTTCCCAGCAACTAGCTTCAATATTTGTAAAATTAGCCCATGACTTTGTAATGGTGTGCATTACATATTGTTGTGTTCCACCTGTAACTGGAACATTAAATATCAACATATTTTCACTAGCAAAATACTGTATTTGCCAACCAAAATTGTCATAATATTGAGTTGCAGCTTGGCTTACAGCATAGTAAATTTTGTCAGTAATATTAACTCTAGGGTCTAATCTACTAGACTGCAATGCCGCAGAAAGAGGCACAATTCCATCTTGAGTTAGCAATAAAAGGTCGCCAGCCCATTTAAAAAAGCATTTACGAGCAAAGGTTTGCCCCATTTGCCAAACACCTTTTAATTGCCATGTTTCAGGCGCAGTAGGGTCTGTGCCATTAATAACAATAACTTCACCCATGTTTGTGACTACAACAAAGTAGTCATCTGCACCTTGTCCAGCGTCTAATGTCCATGTGCCTACTGCTTGTACAAAACCACCATTTCTAGCAATAGAGCCATAAGGCAATACCTCAGCAAGTCCACCAATAGAGTCCACATCTAAATACCATACATTCATGGAATTTTCTTCCGTGAAATACAAGCGGTTTTTAAATAGGTTTACATTAATAAATGTATTGGAATTTATGCCTGTAATACCAATAATGCTATAAGCTCCTACTACAGTAGCGTTTCCTGATGGAGCGCTTGCCATTGTGTAAGTAAGCGTAGTTGTGCCTGTTACTGTAACAACATAAGTGCCATTAAATTGCGTAGGTGTAGCACCAGAAACAGTAATTCTATTGCCTGTAGCTAATCCATGAGCAACAGCAGTAGTAAGCGTAGCGGTTAAATTACCTGCACCACCTCTTGTAATTGTAGAAATGGTTTGTGCTGTTGTGGTTGTGGCTACTTTAAACCATGCAGAACCATCATAAATAATGGTAGGGTCATCACCATTACAAGCAACTAAAAAATGACCGCCAGCAGTAGTAATGTTAATAAATTGAAAACGACTATTGGTAAGCCCTGTAAATACAGAGGTTGCTACGCTTGTAGAAGCGTCATATATAACACCATTTGCAACGGCAAATAGTTTTTGTGAACTTACCCCAGCGTAATTCATTAGGGTCTCTACTGTGCCTGTAATTCCTGTAGAACTTTTGGTATACCCTTTTCTAAGGGTTACATCAGTAGGCGTAGGAAACCAGTTTGTAAGCTGTACAGCATCCGTTGGGGCCATGTTAGCTAACGAATCCCTAGCGTTCCATCCCCCAATAGGAGAAGGCAAAGACGCTGTGTTGGCAGTAAACTTTTTAGATGGGCTTAATAGCATAATTAACTACCATAGCCAGTATCAGGAATATTGGCATAACCAATAAGCACTTTGCTTGGGTATGGAGCAAATGACAAATTAGGTGCACCTTTGTCGTTAGCTTTAGCAATGGTCAAATAACGCTGATAATCTTGTTGCAATGCAGTAGTGTCAAAAGACTTAACTTGGAAATATTTGAGCTTGGTGTAAAGCACCATAATTCGGTCATCAAATACAGTAGTGTCTGTATCAACAGTAAAGCTAGTTTTTGCAACTCCAGCAGCGCTTCTTGCCCATGCGTTACTTCTATATTCCCAGCCTAAATACTCATTAGTATTCATTACAGGCCATATTTGGAATTGCCCGTCAAGAATACGCCAACGAACCCGTGGGCCAGTTGAAATATAACCAGACTTTAACCATTGCCATTGTTGAGCATCTTCTGGCCCTAACATTTCCCAATGTTTAGACTTGTCCCATTGAGTGCGGTCAGTAATGGTTTCAAAATCACTAGGAAGGTCATAGGCAGTTTGAGCGCATACTACTGACTGTGTGCCACTACCACTAGCCATTTGGCTCATTACAACGACTTTTGTAGTGTTATTTGCCGAAACTACATAAGTGTCTTGAGGGATGTTATAGCCTGTTAATTGCCATTGGCTATCAACAGCGCTTAAATCTGTGCCGCCATCAAAAGTCAAGTTATACGAACCATTGACAGTTGTGGCGTTGGCGGTAATAGACTGCGTGTAGAAACGATATTGCACCTGTAACGACTGCCAATCATGCTCTTTTAAAAGCTCATAACCAGCGCCATTCATCAACGCCAAGATTTGTTGCACATCTTGGGAAGTGTTACCAGCTACATAAGTTGGTACTGCTAAATTCAACTCAGCAGTTGTCTGTTGTACCAGTTGCAACATTGTTTGGGACATATTAAGCCTCGGCTACTTTAGTTTTGCGTGTTTTAGGTTTCGCAACAGCCGCAAGTAGCGCTGACATCTGCTCTTGCATAGCAGCCAGCTTCGCATCCGTTTCAGCCTTAATTTTATCATTTTCTTGGCGTAATGCTTGCATTTCTGCTTCTCTTTGTGCCACTTCGGCAGAATTAGTCGCCAAATTCAAATAAGCCTTGGCTTTTAAGCGAAAATTATGCGGACTCATTCCTGCTACCATACCAATTCTTTGCAGTTGTTGGTCAGAACAGTCTGCAATAGACTCTACTGTGTGGAATTTAAGTCCACGCAATTCTTCTGCTTGGCTACGAGTAACTTGAGGCCATTGGTCTAAAGGAGTGCCTACTATGTCTTCATGGCTTGAAACTTGGTTTTGGTAATGCGCCCATTGGCGTGGAAAACGCTGTTTATGGGACTCTTGAGCGTATGTGTCAATTTCTGTCAAATTATCGCCAGGAATCATAATACGGACAAAATCAAATTCTTTAAAAATCGGTCTACCAGCTTCGTCAGAAGCTATGTCTTGTTTAAGACTTTTTTTATAGAATTGGACTGCTAATCGTGCATCTGCACCTTGAGTATCGCTATCTATTGCCATTTTTAATGCTCCTAAGTGGTTAGGGGGTTATAAAAAAATAAAAGGGACTCCCCTTGTGAGGG
>Ga0209088_10000304_pt1 | contig 35873 bp, 35 predicted proteins | sample S_140625_EF_Meta_FD_187324 | JGI IMG/M metagenome (GOLD analysis project Ga0209088, IMG submission 187324) | Freshwater microbial communities from Lake Simoncouche, Canada to study carbon cycling - S_140625_EF_MetaG (SPAdes) (version 2) | ecosystem: Environmental > Aquatic > Freshwater > Lake ... | reverse complement strand
AGAAACGTTTGGGGTTCCGTGCTTTACTGAAACTGACACCTTTAACTGGAGAAAAAATAAAAGGCTCCCATGGTAGGGTGCCAGAAGACTCGCTGGATTGGCCGGTAATTATTTCTTCTCAGCCATCCGCGATTAAGCGTGATTGTACCTCAACCGAGGTTAATCAATTTATTATCTCAGGCTTTTAAGCGGTTAAGCGCTGGAGGCACTCTGAATAAAGAGACTGTGTTTTTCTAATAACATCTTCAGGCAGGGTAGGACCTGGAGAAGTTTTATTCCAGGGCTGTGATTCTAGCCAGTCGCGTACAAATTGTTTATCGTAAGAAGGTTGGGCTTGGCCTGGCTTCCAAGATGCCACGGGCCAATAGCGTGATGAGTCGGGCGTTAAAACTTCATCGATTAAAATTAAATTACCCTGAGCGTCTTTACCAAATTCAAATTTTGTATCGGCGAGAATTACCCCAGCCTTAGCAGCCCGCGTTGCGCCCATTTTGTAAAGTGCGATGGATGTGTCGTGAACCTTCTTAAATGTTTCTTCTCCGAGAAGTTTTGAACATTCGGCAAGGGTGATGGCTTCATCGTGACCTTGGGCGGCTTTGGTCGTCGGAGTAAAAATGGGAGAAGGTAGTTGTGAGCCGTCTAATAACCCCGCGGGTAGTGCGTGATCTAAAATGGCCCCCGACTTTTTATATTCCTTATATCCGCCTCCGGCTAGGTATCCACGAACCACAGCTTCGACCGGCAGTGGCGTTAATTTTTTAACTAACATGGATCGACTGATTAACGGCTCATGACCCTTTAAAATCTTCGCGAGCTGTTCGCTGTGTTGGTCAACCAGGTGAGTAGGAAAAATTTCTTTAGCTTGTTCAAACCACCACAAACTTAGTTGGGTCAGTAAGATGCCTTTACCTGGGACGCCGTTGGGCATGACAACGTCGAAGGCGGATAATCGATCGGTAGCGATAATCAGATAATATTCACCGCAGTCGAAAACTTCTCGAACCTTGCCCTTGGCATGCAGGCGGTAGGGTAGACCTGTCACGGTCATCAACGCCTCCATGGGAAGTTTAGGGGTGTTCATTTTATTGATTAAATAGCCGACTCGACCCTAATAGCGCAAGGAGAGAAGCCAAAGGAAATTTTCATTCATGATGTCATCTATTTTAGCGACCATAGTTCGGCACCCCGATGAAAATTTGGCGAAATGCACTTTGGAGCCATTGCGTTCACGCAAAGAACTTTCCTTCTTTCAGTTTAGCGCATCACTCAAAATAGAAGCATCGGATACCATTGTATTGAGTGTTGATGCTCCGCTTATTTCAGAGGCAGATGTTGGTCGCCCATTGATTTTATTAGATGGCAATTGGAAACATGTGCCGAAATTAAAATCCTGCTTAACCGGCACACCTATTTATCGTTCATTGCCAGCAGTGCCGACGGCTTATCCGCGACGTAATGATGAAGGGCTGGATCCGCAAGAAGGCCTGGCTTCGGTTGAAGCACTTTATTTAGCATTAAAATTATTGGGGCACAACGATGCCAGTCTTTTATCTCAATACCACTGGCGAGAACAGTTTCTGAAATCAGTCGCTCTTTTTAAAATCTAATAAACTGAGTCGGATGGCTTCACCGGCAGCAGCCAAACCAAACGCACCCGCGATATGTGCGGCGGTGCCGTAGCCCCATTCGCAATTGGGTCTCAACTCTTCATCTTCGGGAATTTCGCCACCTGGCAGGCCAGCACAATCGGTAGGTTGTGTGAATGGTTCATCCGACCAAACACAGGAAATATTAAAAAGTCCCTTGCGTGGAAAATCATAATTTTGTCTCAGACGTTTTCGCACCAACATCATGAGAGGGTCATCGCGCGACGCGGTGATATCGGTAACTTTAATTCGTGTACCGTCGAGTCGTCCCGCACAGCCACCGACACTAACCATTTTTAAATGACGATTTCGCACTTCATTAATCAGTCCGCACTTAGGTGAAAGTGCATCAATAGCGTCAATGACGACTCCGGTAAATCCTTCGAGAAACTCGCTCGGATTAGTGCGTGAAATAAATCGGGTGATTTCAGTAATTTTAATATCAGGATTAATGGCTTTCGCTCGTGCCGCCATGACCGAAGTTTTATTCAATCCTTCATTGCCAGTAAGTGCGTGGAGTTGTCGATTGGTGTTCGAGATGCAAACGGCATCGCCATCGACGAGAATGATGTGTCCGACCCCTGAGCGGGCTAATGCTTCAACCGTCCAGGATCCTACACCCCCTAAGCCAATGACCATGAATTGACTTTCTTTTAAATGATTCAGCCCGGCTTTGCCGTAGAGACGGCCAATGCCAGCGAATCGGTTTAAGTAGGGCGTATCCATGTAACGTGAAAATAGATAATTTATATTAAAACCAAGTCGCAAGGTTGATGTTCGAGACTTGAAAGCGCCGTGGAGATAGGGATGCTCGTCCTAACGTTATGGCAGACCCAGCTTCCAATATTCCTAAGCTTGTTGAGGTAGATTCTACCCCACTTTGGTATCGGATAACAGGCACGCTGATCTCCGCAGTGTTTATCGGACTAGTCATCACGCTAGGTTTTATTGTCCGCGACTATTTACGCGTTGATCCTTTAGCTAGTGTTTATCGTCAGTGTCGAAAGCCACTTATTCAATATCGCCTCGAGAAAAATACTTGGCCCGCGGATTTTGATTTCGCTAAACCTTCGGCCGAATTAGCAGCTTACGGATTTAGCGAAGCGATTAAGAAGTCGATGGGGAATTGCGACATTCCAGGAAAGTGGAGTTTCACCCTTAACAAGGGTCCCATGGGCCCAGGTAATCCGACAATCCTATTTCAACCCACGGAGCCTGATATTTTTTCGCGCAGAGTTCTCTTGGTTTTAGACGAGAGATTAGATGACGGAGTGCCTGAGACGGGAGACTTCCGCGTGACTGATGAATTAGGCGCCTTTAAGTTGAAGGACCAGTAATTGCTTCGGCGCGAGTTCGGAGATCGGCCTCGTAAAGTGCGTCGACGAGTTGATCGAGATTCCCTTCCAACACTTGTTCAATGCCGTGAACCGTTAAATCGATGCGGTGATCGGTGATTCGATTTTGCGGAAAATTATAAGTACGAATTCGTTCCGAACGATCGCCTGAACCAATCATGTTCTTGCGCGTGTCGGCCCGAAGTTCTCTTTCTTTGGCGCGTGTTAAATCTAAAAGACGCGAACGTAAAACGCGGAGGGCTTTTTGACGATTCCGCAATTGGGAACGCTCGTCTGCACAATAAACCATGAGGCCGGTAGGCTTGTGGATAATTTGTACGGCTGATTCAGTTTTATTAACGTGTTGTCCGCCTGCACCGCTGGCTCGCGCCACCGACATATCTAAGTCTTCAGGTTTTAAAACAACTTCAGCCTCTTCAGCTTCTGCTAAAACGGCAACAGTAGCAGCGGAGGTATGCACGCGACCCGACCCTTCAGTCGCGGGAACGCGTTGCACGCGATGAACACCCGCTTCATGGCGCAATAGTGCGGTGGCGCCTTCGCCTTCAATTAAAATGACGGCTTCACGCACTCCACCCAAGTCGCTGTGTGATAAAGCAAGAAGTTCGCACTTCCATCCTTTTTTCTCAGCGAAGCGAGTGTAGGCGCGTAAAAGTTCAGAGGCAAATAAGGAGGCCTCTTCGCCGCCGGTGCCGGCGCGAATTTCCACCATTGCATTACGAGAGTCATCTGGATTGGGCGGAATGATTGAACGGATTAAAGTAACACGGGCGGCTTCGACGGCGGGAGTGAGGCGTAAAATTTCTTCTTCAGCCATTTTGCGAATTTCTTGGTCTGACTCCTTTTGTAGTGCGACTGATTCTGCCAATTCTTTTTCTAAGGCGGTCAGGGCATCGTCGGCTTTTACTGCTTTGGAGGTGAAACGAAGTTCGGCCCCCAGTGCGGCGGCTTTTCGGCTGTCACCAAAGGTGGCGGGGTCGGCCATAAGCCCTTCCAGCTCGGCTAGGCGCCGGCGGAGGCTGGAAAGGTCGGGTCTAAGTGGTATTTCGGCCATTGGGTTGGGTTCGGGCTTGGAGATGGCCCATTCGTAGGTTATTTAATGGAGGGTTGTTGACTCACACCGCAAGCCCTTACCATTAACCCACTTTAAATATATGTCATTAAAGGAACCGGCCCTCCGAGGCAGTCACGTCCTCACCTGTATTTGGGATTTCGATAAAACTCTTTGTCCGGGGTACATGCAGACCCCTCTGTTCCGCGCTTTTGGCGTGGATGAAGATCAGTTTTGGCGCGAAACAAATTTATTACCTGCACTTTATTTGCAGAAGGGAATTCGTACATCAAAAGACTCCGTCTATTTAAATCATTTACTGAGTTATGTGAAGTCGGGCCCACTCAAAGGATTAACCAATAGTCGTCTCCGCGAATTAGGTGCCGACATTGAACTTTGCAAAGGCCTCCCCGAATTTTTCCCAGCACTCAAGGAGATGGTAATCGAGTTAGGTAAAAAGCATAACATCGAAGTCACCCTCGAACATTACATCGTAAGCACAGGTTTAGCAGAGATGATTCGCGGAACTAAATTAGCACAACACTGTGATGGAATTTACGGTTGTGAGTTTTTAGAAGAACCCCTGCCACCTCATTTCACAAAGCAGGACGAACTCAACTTACAGTTGCCCTCTGAAATTACGCAGGTGGCGTCCATGGTAGATAACACCATTAAGACACGATTCATTTTTGAAATTAACAAGGGTTCCAATAAAGATAACACGATTGATGTTAATGCGGTGGTTCAGTCCGAAGATCGTCGAGTGCCCTTTGCTAATATGATTTATATTGCTGATGGACCCAGCGACGTCCCGGCTTTTTCGTTACTGCGTAAAAATGGCGGCAAAGCTTTTGCGGTTTATGTGGAGGAAAATCAGGCCGAATTTGCACAGAACGATGCACTCTTACAGTCGGGTCGCGTTCATGGTTATGGTCCGTGCGATTATTCTGCGAATGGTTTTACCCCGAAGTGGATTCGTCATGCTCTGACTTCATCGGTTGAACGTTTGGCACAAGAACGCACCCGCGTTTTAGCGGCGCGCGTGACTCGCCCCCCGCGTCACCTCTCGACTGATCCTGTTTTACCACGTCAGGACACGACTGCCCAAGGTAATCTTTTTGAATAAACTCTATTATGCCAGCACCCGCTCGTAAGCGTTCAGCTACTTTAGCCAAGCCCGCCAGTGAAAGTCATCCTGTTCTGGCCATTATTTTGGGATTAATCGGCACCTTTATTTTGGTGGCGATGGTCTTTCACAGTAAAAGCGATCAAACCTTATTTCCGCAGTGGATAGAAACTAAGTTTCAATTGCAGGCCTCTTCGGATGTCGCCACGGAGCATAATCCTTGTGGGCTTTTCGGGGCAACGGTCGCAGTTATCTTATTTAGTTTATTTGGTTATACGGCTTTTTTAATTCCAGCATTTTTATTTGCAGCTGCTTGGTTTTCTTTGAATCACCGCGCGCACACTTTGTGGCCAACCAAAACTTCGTTAATGCTGGCTTGTATTATCTTGGGTGCTCCGGTGATCACGATGAGTTTGGGCGGACCCACCTCGGGCGCTTTTGATTCAAGTGGAGCTGGTGGCGTTACGGGTGAATTCCTGTACACGCAACTGTGCCAACCTGTATTAGGAGATTATGGTGCCTGGATTCTTATTTTCCCCTACGGATTTTGTTTATTAGGCGTGTTGGCGGATGATCCTAAGGCGACTTTATCAGCCTGGATAACAGAGTTAAGAGATATGTTTGGTGCTTGGAATGCAGAGCGCAAAGAAGCAGCGAAACGCGAAGCCTTGGAGCGTAAACAAAGAGCTGAACGCGTTACGGAACTACGTCGCAAGCAAATGGAAATTAAGAATGTTGAGATTGCGGCTCCGGTTATCGTCGTGCCTGAGCCCAAAAAAGTTGAGAAGCCAGAAGAAGTTCCTGCCGTCGCAGTGGTAACAACCGAAGATGTAAAAATTACTCCAGGTTTAACAAAAGCGGCAGTCGAAACACCCGCACCTATTACCAGGATTCAACCCCCTATCTTAACTACCGTTGGTACTCAAAAAATTGCGGTTACAAGAACAGATAAAATCGAAAAAGCGAATGCCTCGGCTCAGCCCAAGAAAAAAGGTGATTACACTTTCCCGACCATCAGTCTGCTTAATGAGCCAGTCGTAGATAAAGAAATTCCGGTAGAGGATTTTAAAAAGCGCGCGAGTGATTTGATTGAGACGCTCACACAATTTAAGGTTTCAGTGGTTCCGGTAGATCCCGAAGCGGGCATCGATGTTGGCATTCAGCAAGGTCCCTCTATTACCCGATACGAAATTAAACCCGCTCCGGGCGTGCGCGTTGAGAAGATTTCTAATCTCTCAAATAATATTGCGATGAATTTATCGGCGGAGTCTGTCCGAATTTTAGCGCCCGTTCCTGGTCGGGGCACGGTGGGAATTGAAATCCCCAATCAACACCGCAAAGATGTTTTACTTCGCGAAATTATTCAGTCGAAGGCTTGGACCGAATCAACGATGGAAATTCCAGTGGTCTTGGGTGTAGACAGCGTAACCAATAAACCAGTCATCCAAGATTTAGCCAAGATGCCACACTGCCTAATTGCTGGTGCGACGGGTCAAGGTAAGTCGGTTTGTATTAATTCATTTATCATCTCCATGTTGTACCGTTGTACACCTGAGGATTTGAGATTCATCATGGTCGACCCTAAGGTGGTCGAGCTACAGGTTTACTCTAAGCTACCACACCTTTTAATTCCAGTGGAGACTGATCCACGTCGAGTACCAGCCGCGTTGAAGTGGTTGATTGCTGAAATGCAACGTCGCTATAAAATCTTCGCGAAGTGCGGAGTTAAAAATATCACTGGCTTTAACGCTAAAATTAAAAAAGAGGCCGGTCTTCCTAAACAAGAAGAGTTGCCACTGAGTGCTGAAGAACAAGCCGCAGCGCGCGAAGCCGCTGAATCTGTAATCGACGACGGCATTTCTATACCGACCGTCAAACTGCCTTATATCGTTTGTATTATTGATGAGATGGCAGACTTAATGATGGCGGCGGCGAAAGAAGTTGAGACTTCGATTGCGCGCTTAGCCCAGCTCGCACGTGCTGCAGGTATTCACTTGGTGCTTGCGACCCAGCGTCCATCAACCGATGTGATCACTGGATTAATCAAAGCCAACTTGCCGACACGTATTGGTTTCAAGGTTACCTCTTATGTCGACTCGCGTACGATTTTAGATCGTAGCGGTGCAGAAACTTTAGTCGGTCGCGGCGACATGCTTTTCGTTCCTCCGGGCAGTGCTACTTTGAATCGCGTTCAAGGTGCTTACGTCGGTGAGCAGGAAGTGGCTGCGATTATCGATTATATTAATGATAAGAATGGATCACCAGAGTTTGCTCAAGAGGTCATTGAAGCCATTGAGAAGGGCTCCAGTGAAGACTTCGAAGGGGGTGAAGGTGATGGCGAAGAAGGGGATGACCCGATGGTCGCTCAAGCCTGGTCTATCATTAAAGAAACTCAGCGTGCCTCGGTTTCCATGTTACAGCGTCGCCTCAAACTCGGATACAATCGAGCCGCGCGCATTATGGATATCTTGCATGACCGTGGCTACGTGGGACCTGAGAACGGTTCCAGCCCTCGCGAAATCCTAGGCAAGTAACCCCTTAGTTTTTCTTGGTAGGATTCTCGGAAGGAACGGTACCGTCAGAATTGCTAGCCTTAGATTTCTTCACCGGCTTGGGTGCTGCGTCGTCGGTCGTGCCTGTATCTTCAGCGGGCTTCTTAGCTTTAGGCTTCTTGATTTCTTTGGCTACGGTGACGGCTCCGTCGGTAACGGCACTCACGGTTTGAGCGTTGATGACTGATCCGGCGGAAGTGGATTTATCCGTGTCGGTTCCGATGGCTGATAATTTAGCAACTTCATCGAGCGCGGCTTTGGCGGCATCGTTGGCAATCTGCGTAGCAGCATCGATTGAGTTTCCTACAAGGGAAGTGGGATCGGCATTATTGGCTGCGACGGGTGCTTCGTCGGCTGCTTTTGTTTTTTTAGATTTGGGAAGAGCGACCGACGCATCTTGGGGCGCATTCGGATCGGCTACGATGGTGGCGGTGCTTTTAGAGTTCTTTTTGGTCGGCGTCGCAGCGGGCGCAGCTGGATCGGTTGCTGCGGCGGCAATAAAGAAGGTTAGGACGAATAAGTTCATAATAATAGAACACCTAAGAGTAGCCGAGGTTTCACGCGGTGTCTTTACAAAAAACAAATAATAACCTGCTGGACCCGCAGAAATGGCTTTTAGGCCTCCAATTGATACCTTTCATTGGCGTAGGTAATTTATTTGCCACCTGACCCCTTCGAGCCCAATTCATTGTTATGGCTGAAATTAAAAACCTGTTCATCCAAAATAAAAATTGGTCCGAAGAAATTCGACGCAAGCAGCCTGAGTTTTTCGAAATTCTTTCTAAGCAACAAAGCCCAAGATATCTTTGGATTGGCTGTTCCGATAGTCGTGTCCCCGCGAATGAAATCGTAGGTCTGCTTCCCGGTGAATTATTTGTGCACCGTAATGTTGCCAATGTCGTTGTGCATTCGGACTTAAATTGTCTTTCGGTGGTACAATACGCGGTCGAAGCTCTCAAAGTTGAACACATTATTGTCTGCGGTCACTACGGTTGTGGTGGTGTGCAAGCTGCACTCGAGAGACGTAAATTAGGACTCATCGATAATTGGTTACGTCACATTCGCGATGTACACCATAAACACGCTCTGGCGGTTGAAAGCGTTTTAGGGCCAGCCCAGTTAGATACACTCTGTGAGCTTAATGTCGTCGAGCAGGCTTTAAATATTTGTCAGACCAGTGTTGTTCAAGACGCCTGGGCACGTGGCCAAAAACTACAGGTTCACGGTTGGATTTATGGACTACGTGATGGCTTGATTAAAGATCTTGGGATGAATGTAGATTCGCTCGAAAGTCTTACGCCAACGTATGGTAAGGTCTTAGCACGTTACCACGCTAAGAAGTAATCACTAGGGCTTTCGTGTAATTGATTTAGTTGGGCGAAGGTTTTTTGTGGCTAGATGATTTCTGAAGATCGTCCGCGCGAGAGACTGACCCGACTGGGTCCACGCGCACTCATGGACGCAGAATTATTTGAATTATTAATCGGTGCAGGCTCGCGTGGATTTTCGGCTCAACAGGTTTCCCATGCTTTAATTGACCAAGCAGGAAGTTTAGCTGAGATGGCCCGATGGGAGACGGCTGACTTCGAGCGCGTACATGGACTTGGTCCAGCGAAGGCAGCTGAATTAGCCGCGGCGATGGAGTTGGCCCGGCGCATACGTGAGCGCGATCATGATCCGGGTGACAAACTCGATACGCCGATAAAAGTTTGGACGAGGATTGAGCCACTGTCCTCGAGTCTCTCCGTTGAAAAATGTTGGGTGCTTTGTCTCAATCGTCGCAACCGACTAATCACGATTCAAGAAGTCAGTTCAGGTACAGCGACCAGTTCATTGCTTCATCCGCGCGAAGTATTTCGTCAGGCCCTTCGCTACGGCGCACCGGCTGCGATTGTGGCGCATAATCATCCGAGTGGTGATCCTTCACCTAGCTCGGCCGATCGGGCGGTGACGCGGCAGCTAGTGGAAGCAGGCAGGGTGATTGGAGTAGAACTCCTCGATCACGTGATTATTGGTCGTCCGGAATCAGACCCTCTGGGTAAGGGTTGGTTTAGTTTTGGTGAAGCCGGACTGATTTAAAAAGGATCCCCCGCCTGTGCCGATTCCGATTGGAGCTCCAGTTGATCCTGGATTTAGGTGGGCGGTACATTGCCACGGCTCGGACGAGGCCGGTCGGGTTACACCTCCCGTATATTATGTTCGTAGGGTACGGAGGCTGCCGCGGGTGTCGAACACTGCAGGGGAAGACTAACGTCTACAAATCTACGAAGAATGCAAGCCGACACACTGCTTAAATGAAACGGGCCGTACTTGCGTACGGCCCGGGCTATGGCAGCCAACAACGATAAATTACTCTGGGGTACTTTCGCTGGCACCTAAGGTCATTCCGCCAACGACTTGGACTTTCTCGAGAATGATTTTTTGTAACTCATCGAGCACCTTAGGATTTTTCGCGAGGTGGTCTTTAGCGGCTTCACGGCCTTGGCCGATGAGCTGACCATTGTAAGCGATCCATGCGCCTTTCTTTTCCAGAATTTTGTGTTCGATACCGAGATCCAAAACAGAACCCGTGCGGGAGATGCCTTCGTTATACATGATGTCGAACTCGCACTCAGTGAATGGAGGAGCGACTTTGTTTTTAACGACTTTAACCTTGGTACGGTTACCGATTACTTTACCGGTGGGTTCTTTAATTTGTCCGATACGACGAATGTCGATTCGAACGGAAGAGAAGAACTTCAGAGCGCGACCACCTGGAGTGGTTTCTGGGCTACCAAACATCACACCGATTTTTTCGCGAATTTGGTTAGTGAAAATAACGACGCAATTAGTGCGACTGATGGCAGCGGTGAGGCGGCGCATTGCTTGACTCATCATACGAGCTTGAACGCCCACGGTTGAATCGCCCATTTGGCCGTCTAATTCTTGCTTTGAGACCAGAGCAGCTACGGAGTCGATGACGATTACATCAACAGCGCCCGAACGAATTAAAGTTTCTGCGATATTAAGTGCGTCTTCACCAGATTCAGGTTGGGACACTAAAAGATTATCGAGGTCTACGCCGACAACTTTGGAATAACGTGGATCGAGCGCGTGTTCGACGTCTACGAAAACAGCGTTACCACCTTGGCGTTGAATTTCGGCGATGATGGAAAGACAGAGGGTAGTTTTACCGGAAGACTCAGGTCCGAAGATTTCGACAATTCGACCGCGGGGTAGTCCGCCTACACCGAGGGCGAGGTCGATCGCCACCGAGCCGGTTGATACCGTGGACACTTGCATCTTGGTTGCGTCACCCATGCGCATCAGGGTGCCGTCGCCGTACTGTTTGTTGATTGCTGAGAGGGCGAGATCGAGGGTCTTGCGCTCGGAGGATTGAACGGCCGCTTTTTCTTTGGCGGTGGAGTCGGTCTTAGTAGTAGACATAGGGTTAATTAGATTGGGCTACGGTGGGACTATTTTGGGGGATGGCAAGCAAAAATGAACATTTGTTCACTATATTATTTTGCCTAGGTAAATCTGGGGTTAGAACGCAAATAAACCCTCTAACCAGCCTTTTTCATCTGTTTTTTCCTCAGAATCGGACTTCTTAGTGGGTGTTGTAGTGGCTACCTTACCCTTGGGAGTATTGCGATGAATAAGGGCAAGGAGCTTAGCTTTTTCAGCGTCATAAACCGCCAGTTTTTCAAATCCTTTTGTCATTAGCTTCCCGGCAATCTGATCACGTACGCGTTGGGCTATTTTGGCGCCGCTGGGGCTATCGCAACCGAGCACGACGGCGATGACTCGGTGGTTGTTATTGCGGGCGGTGGTGGCAATTGAGGCGTTGGCTGCGACGGTCCATCCAGTTTTAAATCCATCGCACCCCGGATAGGAATTTAACAGGTGGTTGTGGTTGGTCAGTTGAGTGTATTTCAGTCCTGGGCGAAAATTAAATTCTTTGCAGGAGCTGAAAGTAAAAGCGTCTTTCAGGGTGGTTAACTGGACGCAGAGTTTCGCTAAGTCACGAGCCGTGGTGGTGTCATGGGGTCCCGCTCCATAGGTAAGACCATGCGGAGAAACGAAGCGAGTGTTCGCCATACCTAATTCTTTAGCTCGAGTATTCATTCTCTCAACGAATTCTTTGACGGTTGGTGCGCGAGTGAGTGCTAGGGCAATGGCGGCATCGTTGGCTGAACGGAGCATCAAGGCATATAATAAATCTTTGACGGTAAACTCTTCATCGGCGGCCAACCAAACCTGAGAGCCACCCGTTTGGGCAGCCTCTTTATTAATTTTAACGAGTGAATTAAGATTCAATTGCTGGTCGCGGGCGTCTTCTAGAATTAAAAGAAGGGTCATTAACTTGGTGACACTAGCTGGGTGGCCTAGGCGATCGGCGGTGGATTCGGATAAAACCATCCCTGTATCAGCGTCTACACAGATGGTACCATTAAATGTAGCTCCGACTTCCGAATACTTATCTTCACCCGCCCATCCACTATTAAAATAAAAAATCAGGAGGCTCGCGAGAAGGAGTCGGTGCACAGTTTTATTGCTTGCGACTCGGGAGTTTTCGGCAAGACCAATTCTTAATAAATTGTTAATGAAAATATTTTTATTAAGACATGCCCATGCCGAGCCAGGAGAGATAGATTCGGTTCGGCCGCTGTCATCGAAGGGAAATAAGCAAACCAAGGGATTGCCTTCAAAATATCTACAGAAGGTTTGGAAAGAAACTGTAGTGGTAGAGCACAGTCCTTATTTGCGTGCGACACAGACCGCTCAATTACTTAAAAAACAGGAAAAAAGTGTTTCACTAAAGAAATTATCGGGAATTTTGCCCGACGATAATTACCGCCGCACCGCCCTGATGTTGGCCAAAACAACCAAGCCAAGATTTTTGGTGGGTCATAATCCACATCTCACTGGGTTGGTGGGTTTGTTGTTGGGATTACGGGCGGGCGAAGAGGGGGTCCGTTTTCGCAAGGCAGGATTGATGGCCCTCGAAAGATTAACTTTGCCAACGGATGGACACCCTTACGGCCGCTGGAGATTACTCTGGTACGTCATTCCCGATTAAAATGACAAGGTTCTGGGCTGACTTACGCCGTTTACCTCTTTAACCCTAGAGTATGTCGACGCGCCACCGCTTCATTTGGATTGCTGTAGGTGCATCTCATTTAGCACTCATGGCTGGCTTGGTAGTGAGCGATCACGGCGTCTTCGGCAATCAACGTAAGCAGCCGGAAAATTTCGTGACCGTTTCATTGGTTAACGAAATAAACTCGGAACCTGTTTCAAAGGATTCGAATTCTATTTCAAAGTCTTTCGAAAATTTATCTTCGGCGACCTCTGCTTCAGTAGAAAATAAAATAAGTTTACCCGTAGACATCGCTGTCGTACCTACGGTGCGCCATCAGTCATCTATTTACAGCCCTCCCGTTTTTTTAGTTAGAGAGAGTCCTCAGTATCCTGCGGAAGCCTTGAGTGAGGGCCGCCAAGGAAAAGTGGTAGTAAAAGTTTTTATTTCAGCGCAGGGCAAAGTGGAATCGACTCAGGTATTAGAAAGCTCGGGCTCATCTGTTTTAGATAAAGCAGCCGAGTTGGCGGCACGCTCATCGCAGTTTAATCCGGCCGCCCGGGATGATCAGCCCATCAGCGCTGAGGCCACGGCTACGTATCGTTTCGAATTACGTTAATTAACTTTTTGATAATTTTTATCTTCACCTAAAAGCAGATCTTTCAGGTGAGTCCAATCGGCTTCTTTGACCTGACGGTCCATCATTACATCTGCGACTTCTGAGCCGGGGTAGGACTTATCTTTTTTACCATAATAGACCGACCAAAGAGAGCGCGCGCTATCGGGGAGCATCGCAAAGCGGATATCACCAATTAAAATTCCAGATTCTCTAATGCTATAGGCGTTCCAGCCCTGCGTGAATTTTGTGAAGTCCATAATCATTTTTTCGCCCTCTGAGCCTGGAGGGGGATTGCCGACACTGTTTAGAGTCCACGCCAGGCGTTTTTCCCCAGGAGCGATTAGGGTGTCGGTAAAAGGCATCACTCTGACGGCGGCTACTTGCCATTGTCCTTCATGTAACCAAACACCGCGCCAGAGAATGAGATTAGAGATGGTTGGTTTAACGGCGAGGCGTTCCGGCAAAATTTTTTGTTGGGTCAACCAAGCGCGCAGAGATTTTTCCGCGCATGCATGCTGATAAATTCCTAGTCCAGCATAACTATAAAACCAAACCAACCCGATAGCCGCTATTTTCTTTGAAGATTTAATCAGAGCGATAATCGTTAAGACTAATAAAGGGAGCGTCGCAAAAATATCGACAATCGGTAAGCAGTCCCACGCATAACGTATTTCATTAAATGGCCATAGGAGCATGGTGCCGTAACTCGTGCACCCATCGCAGAGCAGGTGAGTGAGTGAACCAACAAATGCTGGTATAATTAATTCTTTCCAATTAACCCCGGGCTTATTGATCCATTTAAAAAACCACGCGGTAAAACCGGCACACATAATAGCCCAGATGGGCATAAAAGAAAAACTGTGTGTGAAGTGTCGATGCCAACGAAAAGAAGCTAAGGGGTCGTCGGCGCTGCGGATAAATACATCGATGTCAGGAATCTCCGCCGCGAGAAAGGCAGCAACTGCGGCCGCTGGTAAAGACCCGCCTTTGCGGGCAACGACGACGCCAGCAGAAAGTCCCAGGACTGCGTGGGTGAGGTTGTCCATGCCATCATCTAAATTACATCGTGAGTAAAAGCGAAGCGTAACTTTTAAAATATGCGAAAACTTGACCCCATCGTGTGGGTAAATAGAGTCGCTCTCCTACCTCATGCGATTCGGCATTAATACATTCTTATATACTTCTCCATTTACCGATAAAGAAGTGAAACTCTTTAAACGTTTTAAAAAATGGGGGTTTGATACCGTCGAAATCGCGATTGAGAGCCCTGACCACATCAATCCAGCGTTTGTAAAGAATGCGGCGGAGAAGGCGGGAATCCAGATTGGAGCGGTCTGTGCGGCAATGGGTCCGGGCCGGGATTTTCGGGGTAGTGTTAAAGACCAAAAAACCGCGATGGTTTATTTGATGGCGCTGATTGATCAAGCAGTGGCTTTGAATTCTCCGCGAGTGATTGGACCTATTTATTCGGTGGTTGGACTCACAGGTGCACACGATGAAAAAACCAAAGCTCAACATTTTAAGTGTGTGGTTAAAAATCTCAAAAAATTAGCACGTTACGCGGAACAACGAAAAATTGAATTATGCATCGAGCCACTCAATCGATTTGAAACAGATTTTCTTAATACCGTGGACCAAGGCTTGAAATTAATTAAGGCCATCGGATCTAAATACGTAAAACTACACCTCGATACATTTCATATGAATATTGAGGAAAAAAATCAGGCCGCCGCTATTCTTAAAGTAGGTAAGCACTTAGGACATTTTCATGCCTGTGGTACCGATCGAGGTATCCCTGGTGAAGATTCTTTAGATTGGAAGCCCATCGTCGCTGCACTTAAAAAAGTGGGCTATCGCGGAGATGTGGTGATCGAATCCTTTACGCCTGATGTTAAAGTGATTGCGCGCGCGGCAGCAATTTGGCGAACGATTGTAGCAAGAAAAGATGATATCCCAGTTAAGGGCTTGAAAAACCTTCATCGATTCTTTGGTCGAACGAAATAGTTTTGTGCGTCCGTTTCTTTTAATTGTTTTAGTTTCACTCGCTACAAACCTGTGTGCTGCAGACAAAAAGAACGTCCTGCTTATTGCGGGATCGCCTAGCCATGGTCCTGGCGAACACGAACACAATGCAGGGGTGCAACTCCTTGCTGCTGGTTTAAAGCAGGCCGTCCCCGATTTAGTGAATATTAGTTTTTCGTTAAACGGTGAATGGCCGTCCGATGAACAAATCGCTGCGGCGGACACGATTGTGATTTATTCTGATGGCGGCAAAAAACATCCAGCGCTCCCTTATCTCGATCAACTAGCCAAGAAGATGTCAGCCGGTTGTGGATTTGTTTGTCTTCACTATGCGGTCGAGCCTGCTTACGAACGCGCGGGTTGGTTGAGTGTGGATGGTAAACCCGTGAGTCCGCCGCCTGCTGGACGGTTTTCCGTCGGTAAAGGAGCAAAAGAATTCAAGGAGTGGCTGGGTGGATATTTTGAGCCCTACTATTCTGTGAATCCACATTGGACAGCAGATTTTAAATCATTACCCGATCACCCCATTAGTCGCGGAGTGAAAGCGTTTAGCTCCAGAGACGAGTGGTATTTTCATATGCGTTTTAAAGATAAGATGGAAGGTGTTACGCCTATTCTTACTTCCAGTGTTCCTCCTGAAATGATTAGTGCTAAGGATGGAGATTACGTGGGTAATCCTGATGTTCGTAGGGAAGTCTTGAAGGAAAAGAAGCCTCAGATTGTTGCCTGGGCCGTGAACCGAAATGATGGCGGCCGTGGTTTCGGTTTTTGTGGTGGGCATTATCATTCTGGTTGGGCCAATGAAAATCAACGCATGCTGGTTCTTAATGCGATTCTCTGGACAGCAAAGGCCGAGGTTCCAGCCGGTGGTGTGGTCACGAAATTTTCAGAGGAAGAACTCACCGCGAACCAAGATAAGAAGCCGGTTCGTAAATAATCTTTTTAGAAAATGATGCTGGTCGTTTGACCTCGGCCCAGCGACGGCAATCATATGCCTATGTCTAAGCACATTGCAATTATCGGCGGAACTTCAGGTATTGGTCGTGCCACGATCGACCAACTAAAATCTAAGGGATATATTTTACACGTAGCGTGTCGCTCGCCCGAGAAGTTGGCTGATCTGGGTATTTCGTCGCAGGCTTTCGACGCCACTGCGCCTGGTTCGTTGGTGTGGCCCGAAAAATTGGATGGCCTGGTTTATTTTCCAGGCACGATTCAGTTAAAACCTTTTCACCGTTTAACGGCGGAAGATTTTCAAAAAGATTTCCAGGTAAATTTATTGGGAGCCGTCGCCGCGTTGCAGTCAGCGTTGCCTGCCCTTAAAGCTTCGGGAAATGCTTCCGTTGTTTTATTTTCAACGGTCGCTGTCGCTCAAGGTATGCCGATGCACGCAAGTATTGCCTCCGCTAAAGGTGCGGTAGAAGGATTGACCCGAAGCTTAGCTGCGGAATGGGCGCCGGTGATTAGAGTGAATGCGATTGCTCCATCTCTCACCGATACACCTTTAGCTGCGGGATTACTTAATTCGGATTTAAAGAAAGAAGCTTCGGCTAAACGTCACCCCTTGCAGCGCATTGGTTCGTCGGATGAGTTTTCCGAAATCGTAGAGTTTTTACTTTCGGATGCTGCGCGTTTTATAAGTGGACAAATTATCCACGTCGACGGCGGTTTATCGTCCGTAAAACTTTTCTAAAAAATAAGCCCAGAATGCGCGAGCACTCTGGGCTTAGGTGAAGTTAAATTAAAACTAGATTAAAATCGAAGTGGGGGCTTCGAGGACTTGTTTTAGAGCTTGGAGGAACTGCGCGCCATTAGCACCATCGACTACGCGGTGATCACCCGATAGGCCGATGATCATACGTTGACCCATCACGATGCGATCGGAAGCATCAACTACAGGCTTCTTGATGGTGGCACCTACAGATAAGATGGCGGCGTTCGGAGTATTGATGATACCAAAGAAACCAGTGACGCCGTACATACCGAGGTTGGTTACGGTGAAGGTGGAGCCGGACATTTCTGCGGGCGAAAGTTTTTTCGCACGTGCCTTGCTGATGAGTGCTTTTGCGTCGAGCGCGATTTCTTTAAGCGACTTCGAATGAGCATCGCGAATGACGGGAGTGACTAATCCGTCTTCGAGTGCGACCCCAAAGGCCAAGTGAACGGCGGAGTGCTGGCGAATACTGGTGCCAGCCCAGGAGGCGTTGACCGCAGGAATTTTACGCAGTGCTTCAGCTGAAGCTTTCAAGATGAAATCATTTACCGAAAGTTTGAGAGCCGATTCACCGCCAGCTTCAGCGAGACGTTTATTTAAAGTTTCGCGCATCGCTAAGAGCGGAGCAGCGTCCACTTCAACTTCGAGGTAGAAGTGAGGAACCGTGTTTTTAGATTCTACTAAGCGACGAGCAATCGTGGCGCGCATTCCGCTGACTGGTTGATCGGCATCGGCTTGAATTCCTTTACCGTCTGCAGGGGGAGTGACGGCAACATTAACTGGGCCGCTAGGTGCTGCGGGTGCAACGGGAGCTGAGCCTGCGGCTGCAACATCACGTGCTACAATGCGACCACCTGGACCAGTTCCAGAAAGTGATGCAGCATTAATCGCGGCTTTCTCTGCCATACGTTTGGCGTACGGAGAAATTTTGGTGCGACTGCCATCGGTTTGAGCGGGGGCAGGGGAGTTAGAAGATTTTGGTGCTTCGGGAATGCAAGGAATACCGGTGGACTCAGGAATCGCAGGAGCCGATTTTGCAGGTGCAGCTTTTGCTTTGGGATCGGGAGCTTTTTCATCCTTTTTGCCAATCGCACAAATAGGATCACCGACGGGAAGTTGAGAGCCTGCGGGGGCGTAAATTTTTAAGATGGTTCCTGGAACGGTGCAGGAAAGTTCCATGGTAGCTTTGTCGGTTTCGATTTCCGCGAGGATATCTCCGAAGGCCACGACTTGGCCTTCTTTAATATTCCATTTAACAAGTGTACCCACCGACATCGTGTCGGAAAGTTTGGGCATATCAATAATTTCAGCCATGGTGAAAGTGTGTTATAAAATTAGGCGAGAATTTTGAGGGCTGCTTCGACCACGCGAGCAGGATAGGGTAGTTGTAAGTCCTCTAATTTCTTGGAATAAATTTGGGGAGCGTCGATGGAAGAAACGCGACCAATCGGTGCATCTAATTCATCGAAAGCGCGGGCTTGAATTAAATACGCAACTTGGGCGTCCACTCCGCAGAAGGGTTTATTTTCTTCAACGAGAAGAGCGCGGTGCGTTTTTCTGACAGAAGCTAAAATAGTTTCTTCGTCGAGAGGACGAATGGAACGCAGGTCGACGACTTCAACACTGACGCCGTGTTCTCTCTCAAGAATCTCAGCGGCTTTGAGTGAAGTGATGACAGCGCGACCGTGGGCAACGATGGTGAGATCGGTTCCTTCGCGTTTAATATCTGCAACGCCAATCGGAACGATATAATCTTCGTCAGGTACTTCGCCCTTATCGTTATAAAGAATCGTATTCTCCATCACATACACGGGATCGTTGTCGCGGATGGCAGCTTTTAATAATCCCTTCGCATCGTAAGGAGTGGCTGGGCAAACTACTTTGATTCCAGGGTGGGAAGCGAGAATAGCTTCAGGAGTGTGTGAGTGAGTGGCGCCGACGTTGGTTCCGCCGTTAGCCGGTCCACGAATCACGATGGGACAATTAATTAATCCGCCCGACATATAGCGAATGTTGCCGGCGTTATTTACAATTTGGTCGAAGGCGACGTAGGAGAAAGACCAGAACATTAATTCCATGACGGGACGAATACCCAACATGGATGCACCGATACCTAGACCAATAAAGCCTGCTTCAGAAATCGGGGTGTCGACGACGCGCTTAGGACCAAACTCTTTGAGTAAGCCTTCGGTAATTTTATAAGCTCCGTTAAATTGTGCGACTTCTTCGCCCATGATGACAACGTTTTCATCGCGCTTCAATTCTTCGCGCATTGCGGCTCGGAGTGCTTCTCTGTAGGAAATAATGGCCATGAAATAAATTATTCGAAAATGATGGTTCCGCTGCTGGTGGAATTTTTACTGCGATTATCTTCTTCCCAATAAATATGTTTGGTGATGTCGGCTTGGGTTGGCTCGGGTGATTCGTCAGCGAAGGCCGCAGCGGCATCAGCCTCTTCCATCGCGGCCGCATTAATGGACTCGACGAGTTCAGGAGTCAGAACTTTTTCAGCGAGTAATTCTTTTTCAAAAAGGAAGACTGGATCTTTTTTATCACGGTATTCTTTGATTTCTTCTTTATCGCGATAAGTTTTATCGGGGTCGGCCATCGAGTGACCGAAATAGCGATAGGTGAAAATTTCTAAAACGGTGGGCTTAGATTCTTCGTGGGCACGTTTTAAGGCGGCGGCTGTTTTGGCGCGCACTTCATAGACATCGTGTCCGTTAATGACATCCCAAGCCATGTTGTAACCTTCGGCGCGTTTAGCTAAGCAACCTGGGTGTGCGGTGGAGCGCTCTTGGGATGTGCCCATCGAGTAGCCATTATTTTCGACGACGAAAACAACTGGTAGGTCCCAGAGTGCAGCTAAGTTATAAGCTTCGTGCACGGCACCTTGATTGACGGCACCATCACCCATGTAGGTGAAGCATGAACCTTTTTCTCCACGGTATTTTACCGCGTAAGCGAGTCCCGTTCCGAGGGGAGCTTGACCACCGACGATTCCGTGACCGCCCCAATAATTTTTATCGGGAGCGAAGTAGTGCATCGAGCCACCTTTACCTTTTGAACATCCGGTGACTTTTCCAGTTAACTCCGCCATACATTCTTTCATGCCCATGCCGACCATCAGGCCGTGCCCGTGATCGCGATAGCCAGTGATGATGTGGTCGTGTTTGCCTAAGAGTGAAATCGTTCCAGCGGCGACGGCTTCTTGGCCGACGTAGAGGTGAAGGAAGCCACCAATTTTTCCTTGTTGGTAGACGCGAATGCAGCGCTGTTCAAAATGGCGGATGCGTGCCATTTTGGTGTAGAGTGCAATTTTAGCCTCTTTAGTGAGAGAGCTGTTGACTGGGTGTTTAGAATATTCCGATGGCCCTGCAGGGTTTTTCAGAGATTCAGGATGGGTGATGACAGCAGGCTTGGCCACGGGAGTGCAGATTTAAGGGTATGATTGGAGGACTCTGGGCGGGAAGGTCAAGCGAACCCGCAGGACAGGGGTTTAGACTTGACCCTTTAGCCTTCCCAATGCCCCTTCCTTTATACTTTTCCCCGCCCCTACGCCCTATTCCATGGAAGAAAAACTAGAGGTTATTGCCCGCGAATTCACCGTCCAAAATAAAATGGGCATTCATACGCGTCCGTCTGCTCAGATTGTTCGTCTGGCCAATCGCTATGCCGACCTGGAGATAACTGTTTCAAAAGACGACGAAGTAGTTAACGGAAAGAGTATTATGGGCCTGATGATGTTGGCCGCTGGCCAAGGTTCGCGTTTAAAATTTTCGGTTAAAGGCAAAGAGGCTTCACAATTCCTGGAAGAAATGGAAACCCTTTTTAACCGTAAGTTCGACGAGTCTTAAAAATGTACGCACTCCTTGCTAGTTTTGCTCTTCTTGCTGCCGCCGAGACTGCGCCCGCACCCATCAAATTAATTTCTGATCCCGAAGTACCGCAGTATCTGAAAGCTAATCAGGGTGAAGTCGTCGAATGGGGCAAGGCTTTGCAACAATTAGAGAAGGGCCAGCAGCGCCTTCAACAAGGTAATAGTATTTTAAACGCTCCCCGTATCACGACCACCGGAGCTTTTCAGGAAACACCTGAACAGGCTAAAGCGCGTGCCCAAAAAATAATTGACGAAGGAAAAGCGCAGATGTCGGCGGCTGCAGTAACTTTAGATCGGCTACGCCGCGTGGCCACGGCGCGTTATAAAGATTTAACCAAAACAGTAGATTTAACTGAGAATTTAACCCAATCTAAGGTGGGTTATTGTTTAAACTTAGCGTCGGTCCGCTTGCAGAAAATTGCCCGCGATGGTGGGTATAAAGTTAACCACATTATTGGATCGATGACGGTTCTTAATGACGGAAAAATTTTAAAAACACCAGCGGTGACAGAATCACTGCGGGCAGCTTGGACCAAGGCTGACGCTACTGGTTTGGCCCCGGTGCCTGAGGATGGTTACAGTTACAAAGTGGGCTCGGATGCTACGGCGCCGCAATTAACTAAAGACTGGAAGGTATCATCTCCACGTAACGCCACCGTGGTGTGGGTTGAGGTCTATGGTCTAACGAATGATAACAGCATCGCCTTGTTAATGGTTCGAATGGCAGATGCTTTTACTATGCGGCTGATTGGGTCGGAAATGTACTTAACTACTTTTAATTCCTCGGAGTCTTTGGCTAAAGTTTATAACGCTAAGGTGAATTTGCGCGACGAAAAAAGTTTTTTACCGCGTCTTTCATCATCGGGAGATCGGGTGGTGTCGTACTCTCGCACTAATTCACTGCTCGGAAATGCACTCTTAAAGCACCTTTGTTTAAGTGAAAGTAAAGTCGGGGTCGGCGCGAGCCAATCGCTGGTCGACATTTTGGGGGGCGATGCTCCCAGCCTCGACGGTGCCATGGCTACTTGGAAAATCACCTCATTAGAGGCTAGTGACTTGAGTAAAAACTTTAAAATTTCCTGTGAGGCGAGTGGGTCTGACGTGATTGAAGTGGGTCTGCTTTCGATTAAATTAGAAGACCAGACCAAGTCTCGCGAAGCTACCAAGACGGTGGGTGCACCGGCGACTCGTCCGACCAAATAAATTAAGACTTTGGTTTAGTCTTTTTTAATTCAGACAAAGTCTTCTTTTTTAGTTTCTTAACTTTAGATGAAGCGAGTAACTGATGGGCGCGAGTCATTCGATCGATAAATAAAACACCTTGGCAGTGGTCGTGTTCATGTTGAACGCATCGAGCTAAGATGCCCGTACACTCGAGGGTGTGAGGTGCGCCCGACGCATCTCTAAATTGCACGATAGTTTTTTCTACCCGCTCGACATCGCCCGTGATACCAGGAAAAGACAGACAGCCTTCCGTATAAATTTCTTTTTCGCCCGCTGGGATAGTTACCGTAGCATTGGCAAAAAGCATCGGCATGACGGTGTCCGGATCAACGACTTTGCCGTTTAAAATCAAGGGATTTTCTTTGTCTTTAACATCGATGACAAAAAGTTGGAGAGATAAACCCACTTGGGGTGCGGCTAAACCGATACCGCGCGCTGCTCGCATCGAGGCGAGCATACCGTCACCAATCGCGCGCAGGGCTGGGCCAAATTCGCGCACGACATCACCTTGGGCACGGAGGACTGGGTCTCCGTAAAGATGGATGGGTTGAGCGGTCATCGTGTTAAACCATAACCCATCTTGGATGAAGCAACAGATTATTTTTTACTTAGACCCGTAGGTGCCTTTTTCGCAGGCCCGGACAAAACCTTCGGCTCGTTTTCTTAGCGAATTCCATTTTTCGCGTAAAGCAACCGACTCAGCCGGGGAAACCTGTTGGTCATCACAGGCATTGGCCAATTCGGTGATCAACAGGCTAAAATCTTTGATGAGTGCATTGGAAGCACGGAAAAGTTCGGGTGAAGCACTGTGTACTTCGTCTCGAATAAAGTGTCCGCCTGACTTATGGGCTAGCCAGTCGACAATGCGTTCATCGCCCGTTACGCTAATCAGCGTCGCAACACGATCCAAGGGATTAGTGTGGCCTGATCCCTTGTGGGGTTGTTCGCGCCACTTGTATAACATGGCGGTAGAAATATTGAGTGACTTGGCGATTTCGCGATGCACGTCCAACTGAGTTTTCTTTTTGGTGGTACTTGATTTTCCGACATGTAAAAGGGCATCTTGGATGACGAGATGCGATTCTTTGGTATGGGAATCTCTGTGTTGAGGTGATTTTTTAGCCATGTCTTTATACTGATTAGAAACTACCCAGCAAAAAATTATAGTAAAGTTTTAATAGAATTATGAATGAGTTATTTCGGTCACCCTCGAAATTGGTCTGACGCGTTGTTCGTCATGACTGCACATAATTCGTCATTCATAGCTCCCTCAACCCCTATTTTTATGGAGATTAACCCCTGAATATCAATTGGCTGTTTGCATAATGGAAAAAATTATGCTATAAACAAAGTATGGAAAGTGTTCTTCCTTACATTTTAGCCTTCGCGGCCGTCACCATGGCGGTGGTATTTGGTTTTAGAAGTTGGATGCTCGCAAAACGTGAACGTCGCAGTCGCCAATTACGCCGAAGCGGATCACGCCGAAGTCACGGTTTTTCACGTCATTCATCACGCCATTCGTCGGATCGTTCTTCTCGTCATTCCAGGCATTCCTCCTTTTCGCGCTCATCTCGCAGGGGTGAACGCGGTTCCGATTATCCAAGAGACCGTTCTTCTCGGGGTGACTTTCGCGGGGATAGTAGTTCCTCAGCGGACCCCGGAGATTCTTCTTCGCCTCGCAGTTAAGCGTTTTTGATTCGGACGACGAAGTAGGGAATTGCGCAGCCGAGTACGATGGCTGCGCCCGCAGGAATTCCTTGGAAGGTGTAGGAAATAATCAGACCTAGCGTACCACCACCGCAGGCACAGAGCACACTCCAGAACATTACTCCCTTAAGATTTTTTCCGATTAAAACTCCAGTTGTTGAAGGAATAATAAAAAGAGCGGTAGTCAGGAGTGCTCCCACCAAGCGCACGCTGGCCACTGCTGCTAAGGCAATCAAGATGAGTAGCACGGATCTGAGTAATACCGGTCTCGCACCCAAGAGATGGGCATATTCTTCGTCAAACGAGGCTAGCTCTAATTCTTTATGCACGAGTCTTAGACAAAAAAGTACAATCAGCGTGGTACCCAAAATCACTCCAATATCTTCGGTGCTAACGGAAACAATGCTTCCAAAAAGTAGCCCAGTAAAATCACGCCACGAATGAGACAGACCCATGAAGGCAATGCCTAAGGCAAACATCACCGACAGCATTACGCCGATAGCACTATCCTCGCTACTTCCTTTGCGCGATGAAATCCAAGCAATCCCCGCGGCGGTGAGTAACGCTGCAATGAGCGCGCCCCAATAAGCAGAAAATCCAAGTAGAACCGCCAGCACGACGCCTGGTAAAATTGAATGAGTCATGGCAGTGCTGATGAAAGACATTCGCCTTAAAATAATATAAGAACCCAGGCACGCGGCGGAGATTCCGCTTAAAAATAAAGCGAGGAGTGCACGCAGAAAAAAGTCTTCCTGAAAGGCGGATAGTAGTGTGTTAAGCATGATGATTTTTATGCCCCCCACAGGCGTGAATGGTTTTCAAACTGCCATGGTTAATCTCCAACACGCGATCAAATTTTTGCGAGTCCGTCGCCTCATGTGTTGCCATAATCACGGTGAAGGAATTGTCCTTATGGAAAAGAAAGTTTTCTACGATCTCTCTGCTTTTTGTATCGAGCGCCGCATAGGGTTCATCCAAGAGCAGAATCTCTGCGCCTTGCACGGCGGCTCGTGCTAATAGGCCGCGTTGTAATTGACCGCCCGAGAGATTGTGTACCGAGCGATCCACTAAATCTTCCAACTCTAAAAGCTTAAGCGCCGAAGCTACTTTTTCATCGGCATGATGACACTCTTCAAACCATCCGTGGTGGGCGTAAGTGCCCATTTGCACGAGCCTTTTAAGTTGAAGGGGAAAATCGGGATTCAACTGCGGACTCTGCGCTAAGTAGGCAATTCGGCTGCGACCGAGTCGCGGCTTGCTGCCAAATAATTTAATCTCTCCCGAATAATCGGGCACCAAACCTGCCAGTGTTTTTAGTAGAGTTGATTTTCCGGAACCGTTGGGACCGATTAGCGCCGTGCGACAATGAACAGGAATTTCAAAACTGACGTTTGAGAAAACAGGCGAGTTCTGAGATTTAATCTGCACGGCGAGATTCTTAACTTCCACTGCCCAATCTCCAGATTCACTGCTTTCTGGAGCCGCATACGGAACCGCGGGAAACAAATTATTGAATGCTTCCGAAAATAATTTTTTCAAATGGGATTCGTTTGAAGGCATTAATTTTTTAGAGCTTCCGAAATTTTCTTGGCATTGATGAGCATCATACTCGGCCAAGTATCACCTGGGGTTCCACTTTTTTCTAGGTACTCTACGGTGAGAGGCAGGGGCGGATTAATTTTTGCATCTTTGGCTAGTTGTTGGGCTACGCGATTATTTTGGCCAGCGTCGCAGGTAATCACCCGGATGTTTCGAGTTTTAATCACTTTTAAGAGTTGAGAGTATTTTTGCGCCGAAGGATCGGCGGATTCCGCTTCGGGGCTTTCTAGTATGCTGCCCGCCACTTCGAGATTAAATGCCTCAGCAAAAGCCGATAGATTGGGGTGTTGGGTAACGATGATTCGGCGATTTTCTGGAACTGCGGCAAAGACCTGAGCTACTGATAGTTCTACATCATTTATTTCTCTAAGTACTTGATTTAGATTAACTTCTGAACCTAATTTTCGAATCTTTAGTCCGTCGTGAAGTGTTTTTACCATGGCTTTTGTAACGGCCGGACTCATCCACGGGTGAGATACTTGGCTATATTTTTCATTGATCCAAATGACCGATGCCGAGCGGTTATTTGCCTTAATCCAATCGTTTAGCCAAGGTTCAGATTGCGGGTTTAGGCCAATGATTACTAGTGATTTAGAGAGTTTTAGGCTATCCGATGGACTTAATTGATAGCCATGAAGTTCTCCGCCGCTTGGGATGATGGATTGATGGATAGCACTTGGTTCAGTCAGTAGTTTTCCAACCCAATAATCAATAATCGTGAAGCTCGAAGTTATTTGCGCCTTTGCGTTAACGAAGAGCCCCAAATAGAGTCCGCTAAGAGTGATCAACCTGAGCATGGCAGGAGGTGTAAGTCGCGGCGTGTTTTATTGCAAGTTATTTGCATCTAATTTTCGATTCCCGCCGTTTTTACATTTGCCAACAGGGTAACGAATCCTACCGATAGATTGCTTATGCCCCTTAATAAAGCCGTACACACCGTACTCCTGGTGTTGGTTTTTTTCCCTGTAGGATTGTTCGCCCAAGCGACTGCCACTCAGGGGGGTAATGCTGCGCCCGAAAAGGCCCAGTCTACGACTTCAAAATCAGTCATTGTGGTAAAAGACGTTAAGTTTTTTCAGCACCGATTAGGCGGACAAATCAACCCCTGGAATCGCATGCAGGTAGAGGTTGCGGCCAATTATAATCCCGATCCAAAAGCACTCAATAAAACCTGGGTCGATAAAATTAAACTGACGGTTACACAGGTTTATAAAACTAAATCAGCTAAACCCGAAGACTGGAATTACTATCGCTCAGCGGTCACTATTTTAACCTTAGAAGTAAACCAACCGCGCACCGTTTCGTTTTATTTGCCGGGGGACGTGGTGAAGCGCGACAATCTCCGTAAGGAGCCCGACTTTTATTATGTTCAGCCCGAAGTTTCGGGAAATGAGGAACCACTTTTTGATGCCAAGGGTAGTGTAATTGCCGAGCAATCTCGTGCCATTTCTCGCGACTTGTCTCAGAAGAAAAACTTCGATGGAGCTAAGGATGTCGCTGACCGTTGTGCAGGAAATAATCCTGGCATTCTCCGTCCACAATTCCTCGTTAACTATCCTGAGGTTCCCGTCGTGGTTCCTCCCAGCCCTGAATTCATTCGGGAAGATTTATCCGCTAAATAACCTACTTTTTGAAGAATGAGTAAGAAAAATTTAATCGTTAACCTAGCTGCTTCGCACGTCTCCATTTCGGCATTCCGTACGGATGGCGCTAAATTAATTTTAGAACAATTTTATACCGAGGATTTAACTCCTGCTCTGGGTGATGAAGAATGGATCAATGCAGCGACCAGTGCGGTTGCCCGTTTAGCTTCCAGTAAAAATATTAAGGGTACTGCCACCGTCATTGTCCCGAGTTTTTTACTCTTACAAAAATCTTTAAAGGTCGCCCAAGTAGATAGTGCCCGTCAGGCCCAGGTCATTGCGTTCGAGGCACAGAATAATATTCCTTATCCGCTCAACGAAGTGGTTTGGGATAGTCAGATTATGTCGACCGACGGGGTGGAGGCCGAAGTTTTACTTTTTGCTCTGCGTACCGATCAAGCTGGTCGTATTGCCAACGCCATTGCGCTAACGGGTATTCGTCCGCAAGTCATCCAAGCCGCTCCGATTTTAGATGTACAGGCTCAACAATTTGTCAGCGGTGGTATCGCTGATGACGAAGAAATTTTATTTATCAACGTTGGCGCTCGTACCACGGGATTAAGTTTTATCAGCGCAAAGGGAACGAGCATTCAAGCTGCCAATCTCGGTGGTAATTTACTCACTCAAGGAATTTCAGATAACACCGGACAGCCTGTGATTAACGCTGAATCTCTCAAGGTGGGCTTTTTCACGAACGTCATTCAATTACCCGAGTCCGATCCGCAGTTCGCTATTTTAGAAGCGAACAAGCAAAGCTTTAACCGTCGACTCAGTCAGGATATCAATCGTCGTCTCATCAGTATTAAGCGCCTCGGTCGTCGTCCGACCAAAATTGTAATCACGGGTCGCAGTAGCCAAGTTCCTGGATTAAGCCAACAGTTGAGCGAGGCACTCGCTTTACCCGTCGAAGAATTTAATCCGCTCGGTGTCATTTCACTGAGCTCTGATATTAATGCAGAATATGTGATGCAGCATATTCACCAACTTTCGGAAGTGATTGGTGAAGCATCTCGATTACTTTCACCTGCGGCGCTCGGGGTTAATTTAATCCCTCGTGATATCGCCGGACAAATTAGTTTTGAGTCACAAAAAATTAAGTTCGTGGTTGCTGCACTACTTCTAGCAATCGCCCCCGTACCTATCTTGCTGACGCTGAGTGAAGGCGTCGATTATAACAAAGAACAAACCAGGACACTTAAGAAGAAATCGGACGAACTGATTAGTTACCAAAATACGATTAAACAAAACCGTGAAGAATCACTGGTCGTTTTAGCAGTGAATCAGCAATTAGAATTTGTTGTTTCCAATTCCCCTAACTGGCCAATTTTCTTAGCCGATTTACAGTCACGAGTACTCGCCGCTAAGAATACTTGGATTGAGGAATTACGGGTTCGTCGCGAGTCTGCCGTTATCGCCACTGGTACCGAGCCCGATGCTTCAAGGGTCGCCACTAATGTCACTCGCGTCACTATTACCACGCGAACTTTGTTAGAGAAAGTTCCCCCTGGAAAATCTCTCAAGGCTCAAGAATTTAATGAGCGGAAAGCCGCTTTAGTCGAAAGCCTCAAAAAATCCCCCTTCGTGGCCGAAATTCCTGAAGATGAAATTAAGGTAGATTTCACCAAGGAGGCCAACGTTCCACGCACCATATTAACCCTGGTGATTAAATCCGACCAAGCCCTTTAATTGCCATGGAAAATTTTAAAAAGAATAAAGGTTTCTATATTTTAATCGCCCTGCTCTTGGTAGGCTTTGCTACCGGCGTAGTACTTTGCTTTTTTGAAAACAACAAAAGAGTAGATACGGAGGATAAACTAAATAAAAAATTAGTTGAGTACCGTAATTTGCTTAAAGGACAGAAGCTTGATGGAAGTTCTCCAGCCGTTTCGTTAAGCACAAAAAATGTTGATGTTTCCAAGCAAGACACCGCTGCCTTAGTGAAACAACGTGATGATCTGCGCCTGGCTATTTCTGCAGTATCCACGAACCGATTTACTGGTAAGGAAAACTTAGCGAGTTCTGATTTGGCTTCTTCGATCAAACAGAATGTGGATGAGTGGACCAAGTTGGCCGCGGATAAAGATATTCGTATGCTGAGTAATGAAAAATGTGACTTTGGTTTCCGTCGATACATCCGCAATACAGTCACACCCCCGAAGGGTGCGAATTTAACGAAAGTTGATCAACAAATACAGATTATCGATTTTCTCTTTAAAACGCTCGTCGACTCGCGCCCCAACACCCCTAACCGCAGTGCCATTTTATTATACTCTATCGACCGTGAACCCATCGAAACTTATGAAGTGATTGCGGCCGGTAAACCCAATGCGGGCACGTTTGGACCCGTTGAGGGCGCGCGCGGAGAAAACGACGAATTTTCACCCACGCGTTCCTTCCGCAACCCTCCCTTAGTCGAAGGACTCTCCTTCCGCGTCCGTTTCGTCGCGACGACGCCCACGCTCCGCACCTTCATTAATAAAATCCGTAAAAGCGGACGTCCCATCGTTATCACCTCAATCGAAATCAGTAACCCGCAGCCCGAGTCTCTGAAGGTTTTAGGAACCAATGCGATTGCCAACTTAGGTGCCCCCGGCTTGGTGGCCGTTGAACCGTTAGACTTTACGGCAAGTCCCGTTCTGGGGTCTTCCGCAAGTCCAACCGCTCCTGCCAAGGAAGAACGTAAGGTTGTCGTTCACCAAAACTTTTCAGAGATCACTTTACAAATCGATTATCTTTACGCTCCCGAAGATAAGCCTGCCGCCCAAGCCGAGCCTAAAAAATAAAACCCACCCCTAATCTATGAATTTCAAAAAAGATTTACTGGTTCTTTTAACCGCTCTCGGAGTGTTAATTTTATCGGTCTTGGGCTACGCCGCGCTGAGTTCGGGTTTCTTTGGTGTAAAACCATTAGTTCCTGCTGATGAGGATCGCGAAAAAGCGATCCCCGAATTAAAACAAACCGCTGCTGGAGTTGAATACCCGGCGACGCCCAAATTAACTTTAAATTCAGAGATTACAGTTTGGTCTACTCCCGAAGAAAATGACGACGGCTGGGATTACGATCTCTTCACTACCATTGATATCGCCTGGGATCCTTCCCAAGCCGAGTACGTTCCAGCTAACAAGAAGGCGATACCTCTGCCACCTTTTGGTGTTTCGCTGGTCAGCGTTGGTCACCCCACCTATCCTTATGTGCTTCGCTCCACTCTGGCTGGAAAGTCTGGCAAGGAAGAGGACAGGGAGTTCTCCATCGAGAATATCATCACCAAGGAATGGTTTGAGAAGTGTCGATTGAAGCGGCCGCTGAACGACAAAACCCCTGTTTACCCCCTCGAGTATAAGGTCGTTAAACAGGCCGATGGCTTTCAACAAAAGACCTTGGTTCTAGATGACAGATTATTGGGTCGTAAGGTCACCATTAACGACGAAAAGCCCCTAGAGTTTGTGGACACCATCGACGTGGTTATTGCGGCTACCGAAGACCCCTCTAAAACATGGACATTACACAAGAAAGGCGACGATTTTAAGCACGAAAAAGACCATTACATTATCAAAGACATTGACTTAGTAAACAAGACCGTGACCGTTGAGAAGAAATACGTTCTCCTTAACCCCAAAAAGAGTGACCCCAAAAAGGGTCAAAGATCCGACCAACAGGTCCTCTCCCTGCCTGCTCCCGTAGACCCTAAATCTGCGACCCCCACTTCCAAAGAAAAAGACAAAACTAAACTTACTAAATAAATTACCCTTTAAGCTCCGATGAAAACTATCACTCGTAACACATTTGCTTGGGCCACTCTCGCCGCTGTCATTGCGGTAGGCTCTTTGATCGCTCAGGACAGCGATCCGATTAAGCAAAAGACACAAATTCTTTCCGAGGCACTCAAGGCCCGTGAAGAAGGCGACTTAAAAACTGCTCGCGACCGCTATGAAGCGCTCCAAAAACTGGATCAATCTGACGAAGGCGCTAAAGAGGGCTTAGCCGCGGTTAACGCAGCTATCTCCGCCGCTGAAGCAACTAAATCCGGTGCTCCAGTCGTCGTTGAACCCGTTGCTGTAAAACCAACTGAGCCCGCGAAGTCAGCTGACCTCATCACCACCGTTGAGACCTCTCACCAAAATCTCTACCGCGAAGTAGAAATCGCTATCGCGAAGGCTAAGGAATCAGCCGACCAAGCAAATTATAAAGAAGCACTCAGAATTCTCGATGGTGCCAATGGCGCCCTCCCTAGCAATCCAACTGCTCAGCCATTACGTGATGAAATCGCTCTCACGCGCCAAGACATTCTCGGTCGCCGTGAAGCGGGTGATCAAGGAACTGATGCCATTGCGCGTGCTGAAATCGACCGCATCGCAAAATTAAATGACGTTAAAATCAGTGCTTCAACTGCACTCGTTGTTGAGGCCGAAAATTTAATTCGTGATGAAAATTATGATGCTGCGAAAGAAAAATTAGACAAAGCAAAACAAGGTCTGCCCAACAACATCGCTACAGCGAAACTCGCTGCTCGCATCAAAAATGATGTCGCTGCCATTTACTCTCGTCGTGCCCTCCTTGCTATTGAGGCCCGCGAAATGACCAAGGCTGATGGTTACATTAAAGATTTCGAAAACTTGAAAGTGGACGAAGCTGCGGCTGTCGCACTGCGTGCAGAGTTCAACGACAAGAAGTCCGATCCTACCTACCGCAATATTGACGACCTTTCACCTGGTCTTCGTTCTAAAGATCTCAAAATCGAAGAACTCTTAGTTAAAGGTCGTGCTCGTTATCTCTACGGAGATTACACCGGTGCGCTCGATGCTTACCGCGAAGTTCTTCAGTATCAGCCAAACAACTCGGAAGCAAAAGCCTTCCAAGTTCGTATTCGCCAATTCATTTCCGAAAATTCCGGCGCATGGAATCGTGGCGTCACCAAGGGTAAACTCTTTGAGTTACTCGACGAAAGTTGGAAACTTCCTGAAGTCTACAACCGTGAAGTCGTAGGTACCACGGGCAAGACCGACACCGATCCTACCATTGATAAGCTCCGCTCGATCACTGTCCCGGAAATCAATATCCGCGATATGCCGTTTGATCGCGCCATCACCCAACTCATCAACATTTCCCAATCCTACGATAAGGAAAATAAAGGTGTGAACATGGTAGTTATTGATCCAGATCGCAAAAATCCTTCGGTTAATATGACCCTGCGCAACGTCTCCTTAGAGAAGGCGATCGATTTAATCACTAAGCAGGTCAACTTCACTTACACCATCAATCAAGGGATTTTAGAAATCCGCCCTGATTCTGGTTCGAATGATTTAGAAACTGAATTCTTCCCACTTAGTTCCGCAGCTGAAACTAAAATGACTGGTCTCAATACTGGTGTATCTAGTTCTACCTCGGGTGGCGCAGCTAATCCATTCGGCGGAAGTTCTACTTCTGGATCAGGTTCATCGGATGTTAACCCTCGCAATGAAGGTATCAAAAACTTCTTAACTCGCTCAGGCGTATCTTTCGAAGTTCAAGGTGCTCAGCTCAATTACGACGGTACAACACTCATTGTTACCCAGAATCGTAAGAACCTCGAACGTATCCGTAATATTCTCCGTCGTTACTCCGACATCAAACAGGTTCACATCGAAGCTAAGTTCATCGAAGTTTCGGAATCTTCACTCAATGAGTTGAGCAGCAATCTGCGCTTATCGAATGCTAACGGTGTTCGTGCCCAAACCAACCTCCGCTCAATTAATGATGTTTACGGAAGCACTTCTACGTCCAGCAATGGACAGATTGTCCCCAACGGTGGCACACCTCTTCCAATTCCTAATCTTCCTCCTGCATTCCCAACAGCTAACTACGGTGGTACCAGCTCAAACTTTGGCGGTCCAACTGCAGCTACTAATTCTGGATATGCGATGGGACAAATTGGAACCATTGGTTCTTACGACCTGTCAATCTTCCTGAAAGCCATCGAACAAAACTCGGGTGCAGATTTAATGTCCGCCCCAAGTCTCACCGTGTTAGATGGTAAAACAGCGATTGTTAAAATTGCTCAATTACTTCGCTATCCTCAGTCGTACGGCGATGTGCAAGCGCAGGTTTCAGCAGCCTCCCAGACGGGTGGTGACGCTGTCGCGATTACTGCTGGTACTCCTCAAGACTTCACCGTCCAAGACGTCGGTGTGACTTTAGAAGTGACTCCAACGGTTGGCGCTGATGACTCGATCGCTCTTAATCTTAAACCTAAGGTCGTTGAGTTTGAAGGCTTCGTTGAATACGGTGGCACCTCCATCGCTATCTCTGGCGGTACCACAGTTTCCGTGCCTTCTGGTTTCTTCCAACCTATCTTCACCACACGTGAAGTAACAACGGATGTAACTGTGTTCGACGGTGCTACTGTAGTAATCGGTGGATTAACCCGCGAAGAAGTTAAGACCGTGAATGACAAGGTTCCAGTCTTGGGCGACATTCCTCTCCTCGGTAACGCTTTCCGATCCAACAGTAAGTCGACCGTTAAACGTAATCTTACTGTATTCGTGACTGCTAACCTCGTCTCCCCAGGTGGTGCGACCCTTCGCAGTAACTACCCTGGAATGCGTGCGGGTTCGACCTTCTCTAACCCAGTCATTCTTTCCCCAGGTGGTGCTGTTTACCGCGAACCTATCGAGGTTAACAATACTCCAGCCGCTCCTGCTGCTCCAGCTCCTGCCGCACAGTAGTAGATAAAGGAAGTAGGTTTTAAATCGGGCCCACCTTTGCGGTGGGCCTGCTTTTTTCTGGAGCTGTTGCTCACTTCGGAGAAACTAATGGCCATGCGCTGGCTGCTTGTAGATGGATTTAACTTGGTGTTCAGAAGTCACTTCGCGATGGAGCGATCCAATCTGCGACGTCAATCCGACCAATTTCCTACGGGTGCCCTCCATGGCTGGATAAAATCTCTGCAAGATTTACGCGAAGGTCAAAAGCCCGATCGATCGGTGGTATTTTTTGATTTAGGTGGGTCGGATCGACACCTCGCCGTTTTACCCGAGTACAAAGGTCAACGTGACGACACTCCGGAAGATATTATTTTACAGCTGCCTGAAATTAAAAAACTAACCGCCCTTTTAGGATTTGAGGTAATTGAAAAAAGGGGAGTGGAGGCCGATGATTTAATTGCTACTGCTGTACAGAAATTATCTGCCCAGGGACACGAGTGTATTATTGTCAGTGCCGATAAAGACTTTGGACAATGTGTCGGAGGCACGGTTACGCAATTAGCACCGCCACCTACAGCAAATCCGGCACTAGGCTGGAGACATTTAGATGCCGCGGGCGTAGAAGAAAAATTTGGAGTTCCGCCGACTTTAATCGCCGACTATCTCGCACTGATTGGAGATACTTCCGATAACATTCCCGGCTTAAAAGGAGTAGGACCTAAGACTGCGGTGAAGTGGCTAAAACAGTATGGAGGTCTGGAAGCTGTTTTGGCAGCGGCGGACACGATTGAGCCCGCACGCTTTGCGGAACAGATAAAAGCCGAAGCCGATCGTATTCGTAGTAATTTAGACTTGGTGAGATTCCAAACGCATTTTGAAGTAGAGCTAGGTAACTCAGCTACTGAAGATACTGCGGCAGTAGCTGAATTTCTTTTGGCAATGGAAATGCATTCTACTTTACGAAAGTATCAGACTAAACACGGACTCGTGAGTTCAGAAGTGGTGAAAGTTGAGCCACCTCAAAAACCAAAACCTTCCCAGGGGGAATTATTCTAATAAATAAAAAAGCCTGTCTCGCGACAGGCTTTTTGATGGAGGCGGGAAGGACTTAGACTTTCTTTGGCTTAGGCGCTTCTGGCTTAACTGCTTCAAACTTAGGTGCGATTGGAGCAGGAGCGGCAGGTGTAGCGGCGATGGCAGGCTTAGCACCTTTGCTGCTTTCTCTTTTTTCAACGTAACGCTTCAGTTCTTCTTCTAAGAGTGCTACCCATAAAATTCCGCCGAGGTTCTCGATCACAATATCATTGGTGAAGATACCGTAGGTCTTTAACATCAATTCAGCGTTGGTTTGTAGGGACTTTGTAACCTTCTCAATTTCGTCTACGACACGCTTTTTGGCGTCGGCATCGGCGGCAGTTTGTTCAGCAGCGCGGAGTTGAATGAGGCTGGTTTGTTGTGCGTGTACAATGCGTAGATTGCGTTCAAGGAGGGGGATTTGATCACCTTCGACGGTGGAGAGCAGAATTAATTTCTGGTTACCACGGGCAACGATGTCGGACTCTTTGAAGTCAGGCCCCTTACGTAACTTATCGATGATATCATCAGTGACGGGTGAGAGGAGTCTGATTTTGGTATTTTGGAGGAAGTGTGGGCGCAGAATCCAATCATCGGTCTTGGTCTTATAAATTAATTCAAATTCAGCGTCATTCTTGCGATAGTTTTGTAACTCAGTGTCACGCGACTTGGTTAAAACGTCTTTCTCGTTAGGGGTGACGGCTTGTTCGATACGCTGCGCGAGTTGGATGACCTTAGCGCTGTGATTGCGCATCACTTCGAGATCTCTTTGAAATCTCAACATCGTGTTCGCTTCACTGATTTCTAACCAGCGAATGAAAACTTTATTATCGTGGGTCAGCAGGTTGGTATCCACTTCGGATGAAGCGACCGGCGTCTTTTTTGATTCAGTATCGGTGATTTGGGTCATGATTGTTT
>Ga0209088_10000301_pt1 | contig 35973 bp, 81 predicted proteins | sample S_140625_EF_Meta_FD_187324 | JGI IMG/M metagenome (GOLD analysis project Ga0209088, IMG submission 187324) | Freshwater microbial communities from Lake Simoncouche, Canada to study carbon cycling - S_140625_EF_MetaG (SPAdes) (version 2) | ecosystem: Environmental > Aquatic > Freshwater > Lake ... | reverse complement strand
CCATGCAGTAACTTTTGTGGGCTATGACTTGCCTAAAAAGCTATTTCTAGCTAGAAATAGCTTTGGAGAAGATTGGGGTATGGGCGGATATTTTTGGGTACCATTTGACTATGCCAAGGAAGACTTCATGGATAGCTGGACATTTGATATACAATTGAGTTAGATAAATAAAGTAAATACTTAAATCACTTTATGGAATCCAACAAAAGAATATTTGTACACATTGCCAGTTATCGTGACCCTGAACTACAAAATACAGTGGACACATTGATGCAACATGCAGACAACCCACAGAATATTTCTGTGGGTATATGTCAGCAAGATCACCCCAATAAATTTATAAACTTTAACTATGATAATGTTAAATGTATCAATTTTGATTATTTAGACAGTAAAGGATGTTGTTGGGCGAGATACACCGCAGGTAACTTATATGACAATGAAGAATATTTCCTACAAATTGACAGCCATATACTAATGATTGAACATTGGGATACATTGTTAATTGAACAAGTAAAAATGGCAGAAAAGTTAACTTCTAACAAATGTATATTTGCAATGTATCCCACGGCCTACGAAATTGTAAATGGTGAACGAATTCGAAAATCTCCCAGTAAAGGACAAACTAAAATTCGAGAGCCCATAGTGGATATTCCAGTTGGTGCTGAGATACCGGCAATCAAATCTGATGTACCCACTCCCTGTACTTTTTTAAATGCAGGATTTATGTTTGGTCATGGCAGTTTCTACATAGATTGTCCTTACGATCCTGAAATATATTTCACAGGTGAAGAAATTCTTAATACAATTAGAGCGTATACAAATGGCTATGACTTGTTTAATCCAAGTATTCATTTTTGTTGGCATTTATACAAATATCCCAATGATCCCAATGCTAAAGATTGGAATGTACACTGGAATGCGGAAGATGAAAAAAAGAGAGAAATTAAGTTTGCTTTCTATTCAAATCGGGGAAGAGAAAAAGTTAAAAAAATTATTCGAAACGAAATCCCAGGTTATTTAGGCTCAAAACGTTCGTTAGAAGATTTTGAAAAACATATAGGTTTTAGTTTGATACCTAAAGATGAGTCTTAATGTGCTTTATAACTAAAGATTAATCTATTACACATAAATATATGATATACATAACAAGCATGTATGTGTAATATTAAAGGAAACTTATATGAAATTCGAAAAAATTGAAGACTGGTTAGAGACGTTGACAGGTGAGACAAAAGAGCAGGCACTTGCTACTTGGTACGATCACGTTGCAAAATTCACTGCTGACAACAACTACCAACCTCACAGTGAAGCTTTCAAGCAGTTGTGGTCTGGTTTTAACAAAGCTAACGGTAATTCTTAATAAATTGCGAACAAATTAGTCATTGATTTGTGAATCATAATACTATATAATAGTGTACAGACAATAGTTTGTACATTACACACATAGAGAGAAAATTATGAGCACAAATGGCTATGAAATTCGTCTTGAACTACTCAAGATGGCAAAAGAAATGCTAGAACAAGACTGGCATGCACAGCGTGATGCTGTTATGACTGATTATCACACTAAAGCAAGCAGGGATGAAAATTTTATCCCTGCCCCACCAACCTTTAAATCTTTTCCCACAGAAGAAGAGATTATTAAGAAGGCCAAAGTGTTAAATGAGTTTGTTGCCCAAAAAGCATAAACGGTTAAATTAACCACTAAAACGGAGAAATGCATTATTGCTTTCTCCGTTTTTTTGTTATATAATAGTCACACGTTGTTAAGTTTAACAGCGACGATTTAACATTTAAAGGAAATTTAAAATGAACGTTACTACAAAATCAGGCAAATTGCTTGCCGCTCTCCAAGCTGGTGAGCGTTTGACAGCCAAACAAATTGGCGCACGTTTTAGCATTGCTAATCCTACTGCAACCGTTAGCGATCTGCGCTTTAGCGGTTATGCGATCTACGCTAACAAGCATGTAGATACAAAAGGTCGTCAGACTACACAATACCGTTTGGGCACACCAAGCCGTCGTATTGTAGCTGCCGGCTACCGCGCTATGGCTGCAGGTTTGGTCTAATTAGACTTAACTGAGTAAATAAAAGGATACAGTGATGTATCCTTTTCCTACGAGTGCAATATGGATTTAAAACAAATAATTAGAACAGTGGATGATTTTCCTAAACCGGGAGTTAAATTTCTAGATGTTACTAGTTTATTAGAAAACCCTGAGGCATTTCGACGTACAGTGAATTGGCTAATCAAAGTAGCCGCAGTTCATGACATAGAAAGCATTGTGGCAATTGATGCTCGGGGATTTATATGGGGAGGCGCAGTTGCCAACGAACTTCACTGCCCATTACATCTTGCAAGAAAGCCCGGTAAACTTCCAGGCAATGTGGTTACACATACATATGATACTGAATACAGCACCGCCAGTTTGAGCATGTTAAAGGATGTAAAGATTAAAGGTCCTGTGATGATTATAGACGACATACTAGCCACAGGCGGAACATTAAACGCAATTGGTGAAATGTTAAATCAAGAGTTTCAAATTAAACCCAAAGATCAAGTTCATGCCGTGATTGCTAATTTAGATTTTTTGCCAGGTAAAAAGTTTTTAACTGACAACGGATATTTTGTTGAATACTTGATCAACTTTGATTGATTCTAATATTTTTCTTATCATTATCATTTCTACAAAACAACATTGAACAAGGAAATGGTGCATCAGGTGGAGTCCATCCAGGGTCAAATACATTAAACAGTTCTCTGCCTCCGCATTCACTGCCTTTGGCAAAACCTTTGCTGTCTATATACAGATAATCAACTCCGGCCCAACAAGGCAGCCCAGTATATACTGGAGCTCCGTCATCTATCCTAGGATCCACCCAAACTGGAACTTCTGGCGCTGGAGGTGGAACCCAATCTTCTGGTCTTCTATGATATATGTTTATATCTCTGTTTGTATATTTTTCTAAAGCTTCTCCGGTGCTAGTCAATAGTAATTGTTCTTGAATATCAACACCTCGATCTTTTATAGATTCTGCTATATCTCTGCATTCTTGTATCTTGCCAGGCAACATTGGCACTATTACTTTTAATTTCTTTTTTTCTTCTTGCATACTATCTATGATATAATCTAATACCGTTTCGGTTTGCCAGTAGTGGTATGTGAGAATTAACTCGTCAATATTTCCACTGATTTCCATTATATCAAACCAACTAGTTCCTCCGGCAGTTTCCACAGCAATATGGGATTCTTTGGATTTTATTTCTTTCAACAGTAGATTGAAGTTTGGAAACTGCAACGGTTCTCCGCCTTTAAATTTCCAATTTAGCTTTGGGATTAAACTGCGATTACCGTAATTTTGTAATAAGTTTATTACATTGAGGTATTCATCTGTGGTTTTAAAATATGGATTATTTCTATATTTAGAAAGACAGTACCAGCATTCATGAGTACATTGGCCGCTGATTTGCCATATAATTTTTGGAGTTATCATACACTTATTTAACCTTAATGTTGACATACCGTGTTTAAATAGTGTACAATACACATTGATAACATTAAAGTAGTAGTAAGAACTTTCTTGTTATACACTAAATAAAGCACATGGCATTTTTATTATTTTTTACAGCATTTGTCCTAAGTGGCATTGCGGCTTACTATAGCGTTATAGGTCTAATCGCAATTTTCTCGGCAGCAGTGATTCCTGTTGCAATTATGGGAGGCAGTTTAGAAGCAGCCAAACTAGTTGTTGCTAGTTGGTTGTATCGCTATTGGAAAAGTATTCCATTGTTAATGAAGGTATACTTTACATCGGCATTGGTTATCTTGATGATAATCACAAGCATGGGTATCTTTGGATTCCTAAGTAAAGCACACAGTGATCAAAGTTTGGTCAGTGGCGACGTGTCTGCAAAAATTGCAGTCTACGATGAAAAAATTAAAACAGCGAAAGAAAACATAGATGCAAACCGCAAGGCTCTTAAACAAATGGATGAGGCAGTGGACCAAGTCATGTCACGAAGTACTTCAGAAACGGGTGCAGATAAAGCCGTGGCTCTCCGTAGGAATCAACAAAAGGAACGTGGGCGTCTCCTTGCTGACATCGAAGCCTACCAGAAAACAGTTAGCATACTTGCTGAACAGCGAGCGCCGATTGCCGCCGAGGTTAGAAAAGTCGAAGCAGAAGTAGGACCATTAAAATATATTGCCGCACTAATATACGGCGACAACCCTGATGAGAACATGCTTGAACGTGCAGTTCGTTGGTTGATTATTTTATTGATTGCAGTATTTGATCCGCTAGCAGTTCTCATGCTTATAGCCGCTAACCTAACACACATTAAATCCAAGGAGTGGCAAGAGGAAAAATCAGCCTACGAAAAAGATGATGGTCCCTTAACAGAAAATCAAATTGAGCAAATTAAAGAATCTGCAAAAGAAGATCTACCCACAGGCGAAGTTATTACTAAATCAGAACTCTTTCCAGAAGAAAGTATATTAGACAAACATCCTTACCTAAGTAAACCGTTTGTTCATTTTGATTCTAAACCAATAGTAGCTAAAGAAATAATAGAAGAGCCAAAACCAAAAGTAGAGGAAGTTTCTCATGATAATATGGAACAAAGTAAAGATACAACTAACAAAATGGTCATGCCAATGGTTAGTGAAGAACCAACAAGAACACCGGAAGATAATAGACAAGATGTTGACTCCAGTGTTGTTCCCACAACAACAATGGAAACAGTGGGAATAGAAGAACCGGTTAAAAAAACTCGCACATCTAAAAAAAAAGTTAACATAGAACAGGTCAAGGAAGATAAATCAATAGTAAGTCAAAGTTTAGAAGATCAAGTTAATACCTTGATAGCCAACGATGATGCAACTAGCTTAGAAGCGATATACAAACAGATAGTAAAAGAATTGGCAACAAAAAATCGAAATAAAAGCACCCATTGGGGACCTTTGAAAACTAAAAAATGACAGAAGAAATACAACACTATTATATAACCCCTCCTACTTTATTTTTGCCACCCACGGGACTTAGAGTATCACTGATTGGAGTAGACGATGATTGGATTGATGATCTAAGCGATAGTCTAGAAGATACTTTACCTAGTATTCCAATGACATTTTATCATTTGGATAATAAATCAGCGGACCAATGGCAATGGCAGTTTCATATGATGGAACAAAGCAATCTCATCATAGTAAATGTAGCACGTAGTGAAACCATTGATTTACTACTATCTTTCTTACACGTTGGTGATAACAAGATTTGGTTCTATGTTGATTCCGACCAAGTAGATAAGAATATTGTTGCATTGTTGAATACCATTAATGCAAACGTATTTGCCAGTCACGATGAATTCCATAGTATGTTAACCTCGTTTATTGGTAATGCATAATTCTTCTATAATGAAATGTAGCTTCTGTGAAAAATCACAGAATGAAGTAAAAAAACTTGTTGCTGGTGCAACTGGCTATATCTGTGATGAATGCATTGTATTATGCAATGAAGTTATTAAAGATGACTTGACAAAGTCCACTACCAAAGATAATAAGTTACAAACACCTAGAGAAATTTTTGAACATCTTGATCAATATGTCATTGGACAAGATTTGGCCAAATTAACTATGAGTGTGGCAGTATACAATCATTACAAACGATTGTTTAATAGAAGTGATGTGGAAATCGAAAAGAGCAATGTGTTATTAATTGGTCCAACTGGATCAGGTAAAACATTATTGGCAAAAAGTATTGCAAGATTCCTTGATGTACCTTTTGCTATCACAGATGCTACAAGTTTAACTGAAGCAGGATATGTAGGAGAAGACGTTGAGAACGTTATTCATAAACTATACCAAGCCGCAGATCAGAACATTGAAAAGACAGAACGTGGTATTATCTATATTGATGAAATAGATAAAAAAGGACGTAAAAGCGAAGGTACTAGCATTACACGTGATGTATCAGGTGAAGGCGTTCAACAAGCATTATTGAAAATTATCGAAGGTACGGAATGTCGTGTACCACAAAGCGGAGGACGTAAACATCCTGGTAATGAGATGTTGACAATTAACACTAAAAATATTTTGTTTATTCTTGGTGGTGCATTTGTGGGTCTAGAAGAAATTGTTAATAAACGGATCAATACAAAATCCACCATGGGCTTTGCAGGAAATCCTGTGAAAGAAAAAACTTCTTTATCAGCAGTCACATCCAGTGATGTTATTAAATGGGGCATGATACCTGAATTAGTTGGACGTATGCCACAGATTGCTGTATTAGAAGAACTCACTGAAGAACAATTAGTAAGAGCAATGATTGAACCAAAGAACAGTTTGGTTAGTCAATATCAAAGTTTATTCAAAATGGACAACGTTGAATTAACTATAGATGATCGAGCGGCATTGGCCATTGCAGCCAAATGCACAGAAATGAAATTAGGAGCACGTGGGTTACGTGCAGAACTAGAAAGTATACTGCTTAAAACACAGTTTGTATTACCTGACTTGGCAGCAGAGAATGTCACTAAAGTTACAATAACAGAGGAAACAGTAACACATGGTAAAGAACCACTATTAATATATGGCAAACGAAAGAAACAACGAGAACAGAATTCTCAGTAATCGCGAAATCAGAAGTCGCGAAGTTCGATTAATCAACGAAGATGGAAGTAATGGCGGCGTGGTGCCGTTTTTTACAGCATTAAACTCAGCACAGAATCAAGGGCTTGATTTGATTCAAATCAATGCTATGACTAATCCTCCAGTTTGCAAAATAGGTGACTTGGGTAAGTACAAATACGAAGCACAAAAGAAACAAAACGAGCAAAATAAAAAGAATCGCGAGAATCGTGTAGATGTCAAAGAGGTACAACTTCGTCCTGCTATTGATACACATGATTTGAATATTAAAGTAAATAAGATCAAAGAATGGATTGCTGATGGAGACAAAGTCAAAGTTGTAATTCGTTTCCGTGGACGAGAAATGGCTAACCAAGATGTTGGCTTTAAATTAATCGAACATATTATAGCAACAGTACCGAGTGCTCGAGTTGAAGGCCGTAGTGAAATGCAGGGCAACAGACTTACTGCTATAATCAGTCAAGTAAAGTGAGATAAACATGGCAAGAAAAGATGGACCATTAATGGGCAGTAAAGTTATTGTACAAAACGATAACTGGGAAAAAGCATTACGTACATTTAAGAAAAAGATTCTTGAAAGTGGTAAACTAATTGAACTTAAAGAAAAAGAGTTCTACGAAAAGCCCAGTATCACAAAACGTAAAACTAAAAATCAACAAACTCGTCGGGCTCAAAAGAAACGCGAATCCGAATCATTACCAAAAAAATTGTATTAATATGAACAACGACGATACTATTACCATTGACTTGAGTAGTATTACTCCTGTGGAATTCTCATATAACGAAAGTGATATGAGCACTGGATCTATTGCACAAAACATTGGAACAGCTTATACTGTTGGATCCAATACAGTTACTCTCGGCAGCGGAATTAGTATTACAAATACAAGTCTTGCTGCCAGTAGTAACTATACTATTGCAACACCATTTGATGATATAGTTGAGCGTTTGTCAAGATTAGAACAGATCATTGCCGAAGAAGAAGAAGTTCGTAGAACTCATCCCGCTGTTCAAATGGCCTATGATGAGTATCGTTTATTATATGTTTTGGCAAAGAGAAATCCCGGCGATCTCTTGACAGAAGATTAATGTTTTTGTATAATGTAAGATAAATAGTATTGTATAACGCCAATAGGGTTATATAATTAGGGCAGTAGCCCAAAACGTTCTTGCTTATTAAAGGAGAAAATTATGAACGCATTAACACGATTTGACACAACAGCTTTGCAACAATTAAACAAAGCACTTATTGGATTTGACCGCTTGTTCACTGAACGAGCATATACTACAAATCCAACATATCCTCCCTATAATATCATTAAGAAAAGTGAAGACAACTACGAAATTGAAGTAGCGGTCGCTGGCTTTACACTTAATGAAATTGATGTGGAAGTCGATCAAAACCAACTTATTATTCGCGGACAAAGCCAACGTGATGCTGAAGCTGATGTTGAATACTTGCATAGAGGTCTTGCTTATAGAGACTTTGAAAAAGTATTAACATTAGCAGAACACATGCAAGTAGGTGCCGCAAGCATTAAAGATGGTGTTCTTCGGGTAGAAATAACTAGGATTGTACCAGAGGCATTAAAACCTCGTAAAATCAACGTTATTAGCATTGATAAGAACTAAGGCGTGAGAAATAGGGGGACATTTTGTTCCCCCTTGATAAATATCTATACAAGGAAAAATATGACTTTAATGGCAACAGAAACTTCTCAAAATACAAAAATCGTTGTTACAAAACCCAGTATGTATAAAGTGGTTTTTAACAATGATGATAGAACACCAGCTGACTTTGTCAAAGAAATACTAAAAGCAATTTTTCATCATGATGATGTTCGTGCCGAAAATATTACTTTAGAAATTCACGAACAAGGTAAAGGTATTGCTGGCGTATATACATTTGAAGTAGCTGAACAAAAACATAATGAAGCCGTTTATGTGGCCCGAACAAACGGACATCCACTTAATATTAATATAGAGTCAGAATAAATGAATAGCAAAGAAAAAGAAATCCTGGACATTACCCAAGAGGAATGTGCAGAAGTAATTGTTGCGATTAGCAAAATTAGCCGCTTTGGTTTGGACAATATCAAGCCAGGAAAACCAAAAACAAACAGAGACCATCTAGCTGAAGAACTGGGCGATTTGCAAGCTATGATTGATTTGTGCATTAAGTTTGACTTAGTAGGCAGTGAACAAGTAAGCATTGCCGCTGAAAACAAGATTGCAAAACTTAAAAAGTGGAGTAATATTTTTAGCTAATATCAGTGTTTCTACTGAGTAAATGTTGCATTGCCGCATAAATAATATTAGTAGAAACACTGAGTTTCTTATACTAAAGGAAAAGCAATGACAGCAACAATAGCAAAACTAATCGAGCGTCTAGCGGAAATGTTCCCACAACAGAACTATCAAAGTAGATTAGACGCTTATCTTTCAAGCAAAAACATAAAAGACGTATCAGACATTGAACATTGGATCAAAGAATACGACCGCAGAGGGAGTTATCTATGAAAAAAATCATCGATATATTCTACGAAGGTTTAATTTCCTGGGCCGAAGCTGTTTATCAGTACCGTCAAAGCAATCACAGTAATTACTATTGATATGAATTTTATAGATATTCTATTAACATTACTTCGTTGGAAAAACGACGGTTGGGAAGTTCATCCTATTAATTTAGACGACGACTTTTCTAACTGGATTTAGTATATAGTAAACTTTAATTATTTGATAAGTACGGATATATAGTTTATCCCACCCAAGGAGTCCGTATGGCCAAGAAAAAGGACATTACTAGAACCAAATTATTTAAAATGGTTCAAAGTTTTGACGAGCATGATACTAAGTTCAGACCTACAATACAAGATTGTAGAGAGATCTGGACTAATATCAACCGCAATGTCTTTAATGGCGAACTCAAAATGCCCAGTTTTAGACTAGTCTATACAAAGGCATTTTGGGGAGAATGTCAGGGCGTTTTGGATGATCAGACTCAAGTTAAAATGAAAATTAATAAAAGTTTTCTAAGTAAACGATTATTCATCAATACCATGGCACATGAAATGGTACACCAATGGGAATGGCTTAATAATGAAAATATGACTCATGGTCCCGAGTTCTTTCAATGGCGAAATCAATTAGCAAACTATAATATCACATTAAGTAGATGTTATAGAATGAAACATTATAGATTGAACAAATGAAAATAGCAATTTATGGTGATAGTTTTGCAAATCATTGTTTAGAGAACCTTCCTGGTGATTTGCGTGATCGAAGCCTAGCATGGACAGAATGGTTGGCGCAGAGTTATCAAGTTACTAATTTTGCAGTTGCGGGTAGTTCATTATTTTATAGTTATAATTTATTTTTAGAAAATAATAAAAATTTTGATTATAATATATTTTTAGCCACTGAGACAAATAGAATAACACTCCCAGAAGAATCAATAATAAATAGTCCAACGTTGGGTCGTCATATAAATCTAGCTTTAATCGATGCGTTGATGAGATTTAATGACACTGACAAAACCCTAGTCTCTGCAATAAATTTGTATTATGGATTAATACATAATCAACAAGCAGTTGATACTTTTCATAATTTAATGATAGAAAACATTGTAAGAATAAATCAAAAAACATTGGTTATACCTAGTTTTCAAAATTCTTTGCCCGATAATACTATTAATAATTTGTTAAACATATCAGGTGAGGAATTAGTAAAAAATGATATGTGGATAATATTACAAGAAAATAATTATTTTTGCTGGAACCCCATTAAAGATGAAACTGGAATATGGACATTTGCCGATTATCGTAAGTGTCATTTAAATGAAAAAAATAATAAAATACTGGCAGACATAATAGATAAAGCTATTAAAAATAATCAACAAGCGATTGATTTATCACTCAGTCAATTTACAAAATCAGATAAAGATCTAGAACATTATTATTATTATATCGATTTAACTTCTGGCTATAATGAAGGTACATTAAATGGTAGATTATATAATCTATGTAATAAACTTTTAATTGACACAAACTAAAAGTTCTGTTATAATACTATTTTAAGCAACGGTGGCAGAGCGGCCCAATGCAACGGATTGCAAATCCGTAAAACCGGGGGTTCAAATCCCTCCCGTTGCTCCATTTAATTGACATAAATTGGTTTCGGTGTTATAATTAATACATGATGAAACGCAAAACACGCACAGATCGCAATCACGCAATATATGTTATCACTAACACTGTGACAGCAGAACAGTATGTTGGTGTTACAGTTTGCAGTGGTAACGTCAAAAAAGCACTGAAAGTTCGTATGCAAAAACACGTTCGTCGTGCTTTGACAGAGAACAAAGATTGGGCATTGTGCAAGAGCATTCGTGCTCATGGCGTGAATGCCTTTACATATGGTTTGGTAGAGACACTTCGCGGCAAGGCAGTTGCCCACGCTCGTGAACGTGAACTTACTAAAATCTACAACCCAACATTAAACACACTCTAAGGAAACAACATGGCAGGCAAAGCAAAATCAATCTATCTCACAGTCTACCCCAAAGGTACTCATTTTATCAGTGTATATAAAAGAGTATTTTTTGAAGCAAAATCCTACAATGAATACGTCAAGTCAGAAGAGTTCAAAACGCAATTTCCCCCAGATAAGTTTGATATCATCAAAGAAACTTACTAATTGACTAAAATTGAATTCGGCGTTACAATACATATATAGTTTAACAACATAGGAGTTTGATATGGGAACACGTAGTCGTATTGGTGTTATGCATGGTGACAAATGTAAAAGTGTTTACTGTCATTGGGATGGCTATTTGGAACACAATGGTGTCATCCTGCAAGAACACTATGACAGTGGCAAGGCTAACAACCTAGTAGCACTGGGTGACTTGTCTAGTCTGCAATCACAAATTGGTGAAGAACATCCATTTGGCTATCACGGCACAGATATGTCCTCAGATGAGTACAATGCTAAGTTTAGAGATATGTGTACCTTTTACGGTCGCGATCGTGGTGAGAATGGTGTTGACTTTAAAGTTGATCATTCTTTTGAATCGTTCTTTGATCGTGCTGAAGGCTGTGGCGCAGAATGGTATTATGTAATGCAAGACGGTGTTTGGTATGTAGGTAACACCTACGAACGTGATGTAAAATTTTATAAGAAACTTGTTTTGTTGTCAGAGGCATTGGCCGCAATTAAGGAAACAGTATAATGACTAATGTAGAACTAGCAAAGGGCATTCGCAGTGGTATGTTTGCGGATCGAGGCACTGATCTCAATGAGGCATATAACTATGCCATGGAATTAATGATGGGTAATCCTCAGGCTGTAACTGGCATGATGGTTGTATTAAACACACTCAGCAACATTATCCTTGAAAACGAAAAGGAAGTTGCGTAAAGGATTTAAAATGGAATTTCAACGACGTTATGATGATCAAGGTTTAGTAGCAGTATTGATATCCTCTGGCTTTGGCGCAGGTTGGAGCACTTGGTCTCATGGAGATGAGCGAGAAGGTCTATTGTTTGACAGCCGACTGGTTGATTATGTATTGGCACAAGGCAGTGAAGGCCTAGCAGACTATGCAGAGTCTTTGGGTTATACCAGCTACACTGGTGGCGCCCGAGACGTGGTAGTAGAATGGTTGGAACAGGGCACTCGATTCTGTGTAGACGAATATGACGGCAGCGAAAGCATACGTACATTCGATGACTTGATCCATTTAGCATAAGGAAATAACATGGCTGGATATAACGCAGTACTAGAACTTCGTCGGCTTGAAAAAGCCGTAGATGAACTGGGCTTTATGTTGTCATCACCTCGTACGGGTAATTGGGGAAGTGATGGTGACAGGGTTTCTCTCAAACCCAAGGATGAGGATAGTGTGCCGATTTACACTCGTGATGCAGAAGTGTTTACCGGCACATTAGAACAACTTCAGAGTTGGGTTCGTGGTGTTGCATGGGCACGTGAATACGACTCAATGCTTAAACTCAGTGACGAAAAAAAGCGAACAGTAAAAGAAGATGCTGAACGTGCTCGTCAGTTTAGTGCTAAACAAAAACAATTATTGGACGAACTTAAGAAAGATCACACCAATGAGCAGCCAAAGTAGATTTCTTGCCATGTGGGACTGCAATGGTCTTGAGTGTCTTTTTGACATCACTAATCATGACCATGACATGCTAATGGCCAAGTTAAAAGGCGAAACATTTAAAGTGCCTTACAACGTGTCAATGATGATGATGCGGGCCCGTGCTAACTTACAGCGTAGTTATGAAATTTATTCATTTACCACGGTAGACATGGATTACGATGATGTTAAATCATTATTTGAAACGGATCCGCAGACTATGGTAAATGCTATTCGTGAGCAAGGCCACATGATTCACAGTGATTACACGGGAAGACAGAAAGTTATCTCTTGACTTTACTTGTAAAAGAGTATAATATATGCAAAGCGATATCGCTGGCAAACCTTGCTGATTTAGTAAATGGTTATCTAAAGCAGGGCTGGCAACCTTTTGGAAGTGTGATGCAAGTGGTAAGCGAACATGGCATTAGAGAGTATTGCCAAACAATGGTGAAATATGAATAAACAACTTAGAGAATTTGAACGGGCTAGTAAACTTGAAATATTTGGACTCGGAGCAAGACGAGACAAGTGGGAAGCCGCACTGGAAAAGTATGCCGAGTTGATTATCAAAGATTGCATGGAAATCAACAAGCAAGAACTTTCATTCTCAGCATTTGAGAGATTAATGAATAATTACAAAGATCACTTCGGAGTTGAAGAATGAACGAACGAATAATGATTAGTGCTGTAACTCAAACACCTGCTGCTCCTAGCCAAATCGCCATAGAGCATTTTGAATCTGAATTTACTTTTGAAACCGACTGTTGGGATGTCAATGACGCAATGAACAAAGGCCCTGACTTTGTTTTATTAGATGTTCGCAGTCACGATTTATATGCAAAAGGTCACATTCGTGGAGCCATTAGCATGCCACACGGGAAAATTGTTGGATCTCTGTTGTCAAGATGGTCTCAAGACACGCTGTTTGTCACATATTGTGCTGGTCCGCATTGCAATGGAGCATCCAAGGCTGCGTTACGATTAGCAAAGTTAGGCAGACCTGTTAAAATTATGACAGGTGGTATTACAGGTTGGCTTGATGAAGGTTTTGTTTTAGATATCGGAGTTTAAGAATGAACGAACGAGTTAAACAACTTGCTCTACAGGCTGGATTCAACCTTCCTAATAATTTAGTTGAAGGTGTAAATGGTCCAGGTGTTGTAACAGAAAAAGATAAGTTGGAAAAGTTCGCCGAGTTGATTGTGCGGGAATGTATTAAAAAATGTCAGGACCATCCATCCATAATTTTTAAGAATGAATGGGATGCTGATGTTGTGGCTCCGGACATTGTCAACAGATTAGAATCACATTTCGGAGTTGAACTATGATTGATTGTTTAATTATTGGAGACAGTATTGCAGTTGGAACAAAAATGTTTCGTCCTGACTGTGTTGATTATGCCAAAAGTGGAATCACTAGTGTTGGCTGGAATAAACAATACGGTAAAAATGATCTAACTGCTAATACAGTTATCATCAGTTTAGGAACTAACGACTGGGTCAAGGCAGACACCTATGGCATGTTAATGAACATCCGAACTAAGATCAAAGGTGATGCTCGAGTGTTTTGGATTTTACCCAACGAGGAATCTCGACCTCTTATTGTACATCAAATCAGAGAAGTTGCGGCACAGTTTAATGATACTGTATTGCCCACCACTCGTTGGCAGAAAGATAAGATTCATCCTAGCCATGCTGGCTACAAAGAACTTGCTGAAAAATCAAAATGAACTATGAAAAAAGTATTCTATGAAAAAGTTGGTCGACGATATAAACCAGTGGCCGAGTATGACAATGAATATCTAGACAGCTTTCCTAAAGGCTGTCATTTGGTCATGGTTATGCCTGGCATTAGTAGTCGCAGGTTTCGTATTGATCCGGCTTTTGCTCCAATGATCGCCGCTGGGCATTATGCAGAAGATGCTATGAGCAAGGCTGTAGTTAAGGCCAGTGAAATGCGTCCACACAATAAACCTATTACAGAAAAACAACGTAAGGCCTGGGCCAATTTAGCTCGAGCCTTTGGCGACGATAGATATTATGTTGAAATCCCCAGCGCCCGTGAAATTGCCGAAGAAGGTGTCAAAGCCATGCAGGTAGAAGCAGATAAACTCATGCAAAATGCCGCAGTAAAACAGGCCTACGATCATTTTATGTTTGTAGCCAAGTTAGCCTACGATGAAAATCAAAACAAAGTCTAACGGTAAATGCGTTTTAGAGTTTGAAGAATTCTATGGCATCCACTTATCAGAAACAGTGGATGCTGTGGTTGCATTAGCCAAAGAACATAGTGCAAGGCGCACCGCTTATAATATGTGGGAATTTAAAGATCAAAAAACAGCAGAAGAATTTATCTTTTTATATAGATTAACACATGAAAATAAAAATTAAACGCACTGACAAACGACATACAGCCTATGACAGGTTTCAATACTATGTTGATATCAAACGCGACGATTGGCAAGAACGTGATAGTGTTCGTGAAAAGTTTTACGAACTACGATTGTGGTGTTGGGAAACTTGGGGACCAAGCCGAGAAGTCGATCAATATAGTTTAGGTTTTGAAAATACTTTAGATAGGAATATTCATTGGGGTTGGCTCAATGATCAATATAGAGCAAGACTTTATTTGGGTGGACCTGAAGATGCTGCCTTCTTTACACTAAAGTGGACATGACTGATTTCAAAATATATCGCAGTCTTGACAAAGTACTAGATATTGTATATAATCTACGCAGTCAAGGATTAAAACAAGGCATTGATTTTGACTTTACATGGGTACCAGAAAACAACTATGGTTTCTATCACGAAGAAGCATATAAGAAACATGTTATCTTTACGTTTTATAACGACGAACTTGCGATGATGTTTGCACTAAAATACGGATCATGAACTCGGCTGATGTAAAAAATATTATAAGCAACCTAACTGACAATCTAAAAGGTCGTTGGGACTTTTATCGCCACGCCGCCTTTTTAAAAAAAACTGGCTGGACTGAAGAACAATATCAGCACTTTAAAGATCCAAATAGAGACGAACGTGCTAGTCGTATTAAAGATTACTATCACGGTTATCCTTATATTGTTGTATTTGAAAGTAGTCGAGGTGATCCTTGGACAAGATATCCTAGTTGGATACAAGCATATAATGCTATAGAGATGTGGTGTGAAGAAAACTGCAAAGATAAATTTCGCAGTGATATTCACAGAGTCATGCAGGACTATTGGGGTAATTGGGAGTTGAATGACATCGGTGGAATAGATGCACTGTTCTTCGTATTTAAAAGTCAAGAAGATTGTTTTATGTTCAAGTTAAAGTGGGGAGGAGGATGACCACAATGAAAATTAAAGGTCATGGTCCAGCAGTTGCTGCCGCTACTTGGCTTAAAAATCGAGGTTGGCATTATACAATGAAGTTATCTAATAACAATCCGTTTAGTTCGATCTACGATATAAGTATATCAAACAGAGAACAAGCGATGATATTTAAATTAACATTTGGGAGCGAAATTGTTTAAGAAACTTTTATTGATAACATATTTGCTATTTGCAAATAGCGTATATGCCAACAGCTATGGACTTTATGACTTTGATAATGTTCGATATGAACACAGTAAAAATACCACTGATGTTCGTAGTATTGCCAGCATTACAAAATTATTCACAGCCTATGCAGTGGTAATGAGTCAAGTTAATTTAGATGAAAAAGTCAAGGTACAAGGCAAGGCCTCTGGCAGATTTGCTCGTGGTGCTTATTTAGAACGCAGTGAACTAATGCGAGCAATGCTGATGAGCAGTGACAACTTAGCCGCTGAAAGTTTGGCTCATGCACATCCAGGAGGTTATGAACAGTTTATTAAAGATATAAATTGGCATTTGGGACTCAATGGATTTAAAGAAACTAAAATAGTAGACTCCACAGGTTTGTTACCGGGCAATGTCAGCACAGTGGATGAACTCAAAGAGTTTTTGTTTATTCTACGTAAGATTGATATCATTAAGTTTTACAGCAGTGAAAAATCTTACTTCATTAAATATTTGCCTCCAAAAAGTAAACGTACGATAACTATTCAACTTAAAAATACTAATCCTCAGATTTTTACCTATGACAGTATAGTGCTAACTAAAACAGGTTTCACTAATGCCGCCGGTAGATGTTTGGCTATGTTAGTAGAAAAGAATGGAGTGTTGTATGCTATGATTACATTGGGTAACAAGGATATAAGACAGCGTAGCGGAGTTATCAACGACATGTTTAATATCTACGTAAATCATGACTGAAGTTAAAATTGTTTGGCAAAACGGAGATACCATTAGCGACTGGGATGAAAAATGTATTCGAGTTATTGAAGCATTTGGTTTACCCGGCGGCAAGTATACTACAAAGCTCAGTGAAGATCATATGATCTTAAATTTTGTAGAAACTGAAGATGCAGTCGTGGCTAAATTAATGCTGGGCGGTTAACTCATTAACAAACTCTAGCAATAGATTGTGATGATGACCTTGATGCCAATATTCTTTAATATATTGTCTAGGCTTTTCATACCAGTATTGTTGACTCTCTGGATGACATCCTATTATACCAATTCTATTTTGTATAATAGCCATAGGATCTCCGTTGGCATAAGTGGCAACGGTTTTAAATTTACTAGTATCGCCAACTAAGGCACAGCCATCATAGAAGAACATGTTCTCTTGTTGCCCGTTCCAATTTACTTTTGCTACGGTAGAATAACTTCTGCGAACATCTGCGTTGGGTCTAGTAATATATTGTTCAGCATCCACACTGTCTAAAATATCAAAGTAATTACTACCTGCCCAATAAGCACCCATACATATTCCTAGATAACGTCCACCAGCGGCAACAAAGTCTGCTACTAGGTTTTCTTTCTTTCTCTTAAAAAAGTTGTTATAACTTTCGCTGTCTCCAATGCCTCCAGGAAAGGCTATGATATCAATATTCTTAAGAAACTCTTGACTAAGTTCTTCTTCGGAGAATAAAGTGATATTATAATTATTACCCAGCGATTGTATCATTCCATCACAGCAGTCCTGCGAACATTCTGGATGATGTCTAAACAATGCTATGTTTGGTTTCATATCAATATTTATTGATACAAATTCTTCTACAGGAATATAAAAGCCCCTTACGGGGCTTTTTTACGATGAGCAAGGACCTGTTACAAATCCACCCGGCGTGTCTGGTTTACACGTACTTGGCAATGGTGTGCATGGGCCAACTATAAAACCGTCCCTACAGTAATTGATCACAGGTTGTGGAACAATACTGGGCCCAATAACTACGGGCGGAGATATAGTAACTGTTGGGCCTGCAACGGGACCTGTTACAAATATTACATTGGGCGGTGTGGGTCCAACCACAACTGGGCTAGGAACAGTGCCGCTGGGTCCAACAACAAACTGCGGTGCAGTGACCGCCGGCGGTGGACCAGCTACAAACGGTCCTGACGGTGATCCATCGGCATTTGGACCTGTTGTAAATCCTGGAGGCAATTGAGCAATAGCCTCTGCTGATAATTTTACTATTTGTGGTTTAGGTGGTTCAGGAGTAGTGTCGCTGCCACCGCAGGCAGTTAATACTGCCACTGATAATAATGTTAAAAATTTTGTCATAGTGAATTTCCTTGGTTAGGAAACCTCTTAAGAAAAAGCTCTCTAAGCAGGCCTTAGAATTTGGGAACTCTGTCCTAATAACATTTTGAAAGTCTCAAGTATATTTATAGAACCTATAAACAATTTTGCTCTCATTTTTACGATAAATAATGATATGACTACTAAGACTTATCGCAGTATTTTTATCAGTGATGTTCATCTAGGTACAAGAGATTGTAAAGCAGAACAGCTAAATAACTTTTTAAAACATAATACCTGCGATACATTATATCTAGTGGGTGATATCATTGATGCATGGCGTATACAACAAAATAAATGGCGTTGGAAACAAAGCCATACTAATGTTGTTCGAAGAATACTAGGCCATGCAAAAAGAGGCACTCGAGTTATATATGTAGCAGGTAATCATGACGAATTTCTTAGACCAATGATACCATATGGTTTTAGTTTTGGATCAATTGAAATTCGTAATCAAACAGAACATATAGGTGCAGATGGACTGAGATATCTTGTCGTCCATGGTGATTTGTTTGATGGGATTACAAGATTAGCACCGTGGTTATCATTTTTAGGAGATAAAGCATATGATTTCGTTCTTTCGCTCAATAGTAAGTTCAATTGGATACGTCATCGTTTTGGTTTTGGGTACTTTAGTCTTAGCAAATACCTTAAACATAGAGTAAAAAAAGCCATAGATTTTATGTTCAAGTTTGAACAAAATCTTGCTGGCTATTGTAAAAAGCGTGGTTTTGATGGTGTGATTGCAGGTCACATTCACCATGCTGAAATCAAAGACATCGATGGCATTAAATACATGAACGACGGTGACTGGGTAGAATCATGTACTGCACTTGTAGAACATCACAATGGTCACTGGGAAATAATTACTTGGACCAAACAAAAGGATAATCATGAAACTCAGTGATAAAATTACTATTGTAGTACCTTGCAAGAATGAAGAAAATTATATTCATCATTTATTAGAATCATTAAGAAAACAAAAAATTGGTGATACCAAAATTATCATTGCTGATTGCAGTACTGATGCAACTAGACAAGTTATAAAAGATAACAGTGGTTCATTAAACATTGAAATCATTGATGGTGGACCTGTGAGCATAGCCAAGAACAATGGCGCCAAACTGGTGGCTACTCCTTATATCTTATTCATTGATGCTGATGTTCGTTTCTTTAAGAATACTGTTATTCAAGATGCAGTTAATTTAATCGTGTCTAAGAATTTAGATCTCATTGGATTAAACATCAAATGCTATGATAAAGATCGTAGAGCAGTTATTGGTTTCAAACTTTTTAATACAATAAATCATACATTAAAATTTTTCTCACCTTTTGCAGTTGGAGCATTCATGTTGACACGCAGAGACAAGTTTGAAGAATTCGGCGGCTTCCCTGAAAACTTTGCAACCAGCGAAGACTACTTCTTGTCTAGGAAGTATAGTCCACGAAAATTTAGAATCATGAAACATTACTTTGGACAAGACAGTCGCAGATTTAAAAAGATGGGATATTTTGGCATGGGCAAATACCTAATAAAGAATTTCATCAATCGAAATAATAAAGCATATTGGGACAAATTAGACTCTTCTAAATATTGGAGTTAATTGACACAAATTCATTTTGGTAATATAATACTATTTTACGAAAGGAGATAGTATGACTGTTACTGTGGCAAGAATGAATGATAGACTTGTTGAAGTTGTTCGCACATCAGAAACCGTTGCTTTCTCCACTGAGCGTGGCTGGGTCATGGTCTGCTTTGACTTTGAACAAGCCGAACGTAAGAAAAGCCAATTCCGTTGGGTACCTGCAAGCACTCGATTTGATTGGGTTCGCACCTTTGCATTCTAAACCCAATTAATTGACACAAATTGGGTTTGGCTTTATAATACATACATAGTAAACAAAAAGGAGTTCAAAAATGGGTTTAAGATACGATACATTGGGTGAAATGATTACTTTAAACGAACAAGAAAAACGTCAAGTTTCTATGTATGGCGTCACAGAAGCAGGTATGCGTGAAGCAGTTGAATCCAGTCTTTCTTTTCGTCACAGTGGTCCTGCGATGATGGCCGCTAGTATCCTCAGCGATGCTCAAGAAATGATTAATACAGAGTACGGCGAAGTCGACTATATGCGAGCAGAAGACGCCCGTCAGGCTATCAATCGTGCCAAATGGGTATTGTTCGAATACATGGATAAATCACGTTAATTGACACAAATTGGTTTTGGCGTTATAATTAATACTTAGCAACAAGGAGTTCTTATGAAAGAAATCAAAATTAAAGTATTTGGTGATTCTGGTCATGCTTGGGCCCGTTTCCCTAAAGCTCGGTTGGTCAAACTTGGCATCGCTGATAAGATTACTCCTTACAGTTATCAAAATGGTGTGAATGCCTTTTTGGAAGAAGACTGTGATTTGGGTACATTGATCAACACCTTGCAGGCCAAAGGCTTTAAAGTCAAGTTCGAAGAAACTTATACCAATAAACGAAGCAAGATTCGTGGCTATTGCAGTTATCAGCCTTAATTGACTGAAATTGGTTTTGGTGTTATAATTAATACTTAGCAACAAGGAGTAGACATGAAGATTTCCACAGCAATTTCCGTATTACAAAAAGACGCAGACTTTTTGGGTATGCCTTTCTTGGACTTTTTGAAGTTCGTTAAAACAAACCCCATGGCTCAAACTCAAAAAACATTGGAAGCCTTTAAGGTATTTGAAGTCCAGGCTTCGGCCTTCTTTGCTTAAGGAACAATCATGGACTTTGCTGTTAAGATAATCAAAGGTGTCGGTGAAGTTGGTATTGATACAGAGGCAAGTCCCGGCAACGGTAATTTCTATGTCAAACTCTATGATGGCTCATATGATGCCTTGGGGTTTGACTCTTTTGAAGAAGCCTTAGCCGAGTTGGAATTTTGCGTTAATTGACTAAAATTGGTTTTGGTGTTATAATTAATACTTAGAAACAAGGAGTTGAAGATGGGCTATCGTGTTATGAATTCTGTGGACAATATGCGTGAAAAGTATGGCGTCCGGGCAGGCTTGGAAGGTCCTTTCAACTACGATGGTCGCGTTCTTTACTACGATCCAAAAGAAGGCGCTTACTACGATCCAACCACAGACTTCTATGTGGACAACGATGAGTTGGCAATTATCATGAAAATGTCAAATGTTTAAGGAGATTACCATGTATTACGAACAAAGACACGGAAGCCCATATGATCGCGGTTCTGCAGATTCTTATTATGGTCGTGATTATAATCCCCACTACTTCGTAGGTGATTCTTACAATAGCCCAAAGATTGAATTGGCTCAAATGACTGTCGATGAAATCGTTGCTTATACCGCAGGCTATCGCGACAACGAAGCCAATGGTGACAAGAAAGAATATTGACTGAAATTGGTTTTGGTAGTATAATATATACATACAGCAACAAAACAGGAGTTAAAGATGGCATACGTTTCCCAAGAATTGAAAGCAAAGTTGGCACCCACAATCAAAGCTCTTTGCAAGAAGCATGGTGTCAAAGCCAGTCTTGCAGTTCGTCATCACAGCACCTTGGTGCTCAATGTCAAGTCTGGCAAGATTGACTTTATCGAAAACTACATCAAAACCGATGCAGATAAAATCACAGCCAATAAAATGTCTGCAGACACCATTGCACAAATTCGCAAAAACCAAAGTTTGGACGTGAACACTTATTGGGCTCACGAACACTATTCAGGCAAGGCCAAGAAGTTCTTAACTGAAATGATTGCGGCTATGAAAGGTCCTGACTTCTTCGACGAAACTGATGCTCAAACTGATTACTTTCATTGCAGTCATTACATTGACATCAATATCGGCAAGTGGAATAAGCCTTATATCGTTGAATCTGTTTAATTGACACAAATTGGTTTTGGCAGTATAATATATACATACAGCAACAAAAAGGAACTCAAAAATGACAGCATTTACTACTTGGGAAGACATGACAGAGTTGGAACAAGCCCAGGCTACATTCTGGGATATGTACAAGGATGCCCATAACTTCCGTCCCCGTCACATTGACACTAGTTCTTGGACTCTTGCTGATTTCGACCGCGAGTTTGCAGAGTTGGCTGAGATTATGAAAGCCAACGAAATCCAGCAAGGCATCGAAGAAGCCATTGCCGTTGAGAAGTTCGAGCGTCGTGTTGCAGAAATGATCTCCATTGGTGCCAAAGACTTTGCAATGGCCATGCGTTGGATTCACGAAGCTGAAGATACCAATGGTGACAATGATTACCTTGCTTGGACTTTGGGCTTGCCTTATCGTTATTTTTCTAAACAATCGCAATCAGTTTAAGGACCACAAGATGAGCAATTTCAGCATGTACACCAAAGAAGGCGACCAAGTGGCAGAAAAGATTGTAGATTTGGCCAAGGCTGCTGGTTTAGATTGGACGCAGACTCTTAGCATCATGAGATTTGTTGCAGATCAAAAATCCGATCTCTGCGGCGAACTTATGGATACAGCGGTTCGTGAAGTGATATACGACCGTTGCAAATTTACTTCTGATTTCTATAATTGACACAAATTGGTTTTGGCAGTATAATATATACATACAGCAACAAAACAGGAGTTTAATATGTCAGCAAAATTACTCGTTCGCTTCCAACGTCAAGTTGAATCACAGAATGCCACACTTGCCAAGTTCAAAGAAAACTTGGACAAAGATCCTGCTCACGCTCTTACTTGGGGCTTGGATGCTTTTCGTAGTGCCGCAACACTTAAAGTTCTAAACCAAATTGTTCATGCTTTGGAAGAAGGCAATGCAGACATGGATAATATCAAATCCACTTTGATGGATCGTGTACTACATCGTAGCAAATATCCTGCTCAAAGCACTAGCCCAACCAGCAACCTTATGGAACAATATGAGCTGAGTGCCTGCGCTGAAATCCTGTCAGATCTGCAATATCATTAATTGACACAAATTGGTTTTGGTGTTATAATATATACATACAGAAACAAAAAGGAACTCAAATGCGTAAACAGCAAATTATCCCTGGTATGAATAACAGCCAAAAGATCCGTTTTATCATTGACGGTTTTGGTATGTATTGCAGAGTTTCAGACATTGAAAACTTTGCCACAAGTTCACATCGTGTAGCAGTTCTTTCTGCATTACAGCATTTACAATGCGACCGCGATTTGTGCAAGAGTTTAGGCCGTAAAGATATCCCAACTGGCTACGGCACTCGTAGTTCATTCCAAGCTGTCAATCATGATGTGCAGGTAAACTTGGTATGATTGAAGAATTATTGAACCCCATTGAAGTAATGCAAGTCCAAATTGACTTAGAGAAGAAAAACATCAAGCACTATTCAATGAGACGGGGCAACGATTGTATTTGGGTCAGCTACGGAATGATCGAGTGCTACTATATATTCCGTGATGGCAAAATTGTAGATATTCAAATTGATTAATTAGGAGATCAAAATGTTGACAGTTCAAGAAATTAATAAAGCTATTATGTTTGGTAAGTTCAGTAATGAAGAATTGATTAGCATTGGTGATGCACTTAAATTCAATCGTGCTCAGCTGGTCAAGCAGGTTAAGAGAAGTGTGACTCTTGGCAGTAATGTCAAGTTTACCAGCAACCGAAATGGTATGACTTATATTGGCACAGTAGAAAAGATTGCCATCAAGTATGTTACAGTTCGCGATTCTCGTAGTCACGGACTTTGGAAAGTTCCAGCAAGTATGTTGGAAGTAGTTTAAATTAGGACATTATATGATAGATAAATTTTATGTTTGGTTTGGTAATAACCGTAAAGCTATTGGTTATACCATCGGTGGTGTTAATGTGTTAAGCGGAATCAATTTTGCTGTCCAAGGAAATTATGGTTTGGCTTTGTTATGGTTGATCATTGGCGGCGCCATAATTCTTGACTCCTACGAATTCAAATGAACAACCGAATTTTAGAACTAGCAAGACAAGTATGGCCTGATCCAAGCATCAGCCATATCAATCACGAAAAGTTCGCCAAGCTAACTGTCGAGTATTGTATACAAACATTGATCAATCATGGTTATACAGATGCGGCTCATGTGTTAGAAACAGAGTTTGGTGAAGATTGGCAAGTATATAAATTTCCGGAGATTTGATAATGGGATTCTTTAGTTGGAAGTGTGCTAAATCAGACAAACCTGTAATGGCAGAAGTTGCAGTACAAGGAACTCCTTGGGCATTTGCTAGTGATGTCATTGTACTATTCAAAAATGGTGATCGTATTAGTGGCACTTATGATGGCTACGGTCGTGTTAATGGTTTTGAACTAGTTGAACATCCAGAAGACTCTTGGCGAATGATTATAGAACGTTATTACAACGGAGAAACATTCAAAGACTTACCGAAGAATAAATACGATCAAGCTCAGGGTTTCTTTTACGATGATGAAGATTTAGAAAAAGAATTTAGCATTACATAAATGAAGTTTGCAGAAGATTTAGATTTACATGGAGTACGTCACAGTGATGTTGACCGTATTGTAGAAAACTACATCTATTTAAATCAAGGATCTTTACCTTTAACAATTATCTGTGGTAACAGTAATATAATGATCGAATTGGTTAGAACTGTTATTGATAGAATTGACTGCGAATATGTGGAACCTAGATTTGGTATTGTTGTAGTTACAAAGATTTGACTTAGATTAGATATTAGTATATAATTAATTTTTAAAACAAAAAGGAAGTTTATGAGTTTAGTACCAATGGTTCTTGAGCGTACAGGTAATACAGAACGTGCCATGGATTTGTATAGTCGACTAATGCGTGATCGAATTATCATGCTAGAAGGCGAAGTAGAAGATCAAATGGCCAACCTTATTGTGGGTCAACTTCTATTCCTCGAAAGCGAAGATGCCAGCAAAGACATTACAATGTTTATCAACAGCCCAGGTGGAAGTGTAACAGCTGGATTGGCTATTTACGATACCATGCAATTTATTAAACCTGACGTGGCAACATACGTCATGGGACAGGCAGCAAGCATGGGTAGTTTTCTAGCACAATCAGGTGCCGCCGGTAAACGATTTGTTCTGCCAGAAAGTCGTACAATGATTCATCGTGTTAGTTCTGGTACACGTGGTACTAGTGGAAGCGTTCATGTGCAGGATCTACAGTTTGAAGATGCTAAACGCTCCTTTGAAGAAAGTGTGCGTATCAACAAGAGATTGACAGAGTTGTATGTGCGTCACAATACTGCTGGTAAGACATATGAAGAACTATTCCAAACTATGAAGTTTGACACATTCTTATCTGCAGATGAAGCTGTGGCAAGTGGTTTGGCTGACCAGGTAATTTATAAACGACCATGATAGACTTTATTATTGATGTTATCTTTTGGTATGCAGTTTTTTGGCTAGTTATAAAGGTGTGGGAAGCATACTTGATTGCTAAAAATCAAATATTAGTAGAGCAGATTAAAGACATGTCTAAACAGATCAAAGAACAGATTATTCATGTTGACATTGAAAAACATGACAATATCTTTTATTTGTATAATAAAGATACTCGAGAATTTATTGCACAAGGTACTACTTTTGAAGAAGTCAAACAGCGATGTGAAACTAGGTTCAAAGGTAAGTCAGTGGTAGCTGATGAAGTTCAAATGAATCAATTTGGTTTTAAGTAATTTAAGTGTTGACAGCCCACTTGAATCAGTGTTATAATTAGGCTGTATTTTTAATTTAATAGGGTAGTATAGAATGTCAAATATGACTTGGACAGTAACCTGCGGCAACTTCCGTAAGGTCTTTGAAGACTTTCAATCAGCCAAGGCTGAAGCAGAAAAAGAAAGTTGGTTACAGGATCGTGCGGCGGAAATTAAAACTAACTTGGGCAAATCCAAGCGTGTTAAAGTTCGCAAGCCATACACATTTGCCTAATGGGATTTAAAATGTCTTGGAGTGTCAGTCGAATACGAGGTGACATCCAGATGATGGGTCATGAGTGTAAATATCATGGAAATGATGGCTACACTCAATTTGCAATTAAAAAGGACTTAATGGAGATTAAGTTTCTTCTTGATGATTTACTCGAAACCTGCCCAACGTTTGTTGGTGAAGAAGAATGGCTGCATCAGCGCCTAATAAACAAACTTTCAAAATGAAAATTAAAGTAGTATCTGATTTACATCTAGAGTTCAACGATGTTAATATCCAAAATAATGAGAACTGTGATGTTCTTATCCTCAGTGGTGATATCATGACCGCTGAAGAACTTCATGACCATCCTGAAACTAGTTATGGCATGTATAGTAACATCAACTTGGATAGTCTTGGACGTAGACAAGCAGTGGCACTGCGATTCCGTGACTTCTTAAAACGTTGCAGTTTTCAATTCCCGCATGTTGTTTATGTTGCAGGTAATCATGAATTTTATAATGGACGTTGGGATCAGAGTATAGAACATCTCCGAGAAGAATGTGCTAAATTTAATAATGTATATTTCTTAGAACGAGACATGAAGATTATTGATGATGTAGTATTTGTTGGTGGTACACTTTGGACAGATATGAATAATCACGATTCTTTGACCATGTTTACTATTCGCAGTATGATAAATGACTTTAGAGTTATTAAGAAAGACAAAAATAACTGGTCAAATCTAAAACCAGTAGACACAACTGTTCGTCACAGACAAACTTTAGATTATATCAGTTTAATTGTAGGGGAACATAAAGATAAGAAGTGCGTTGTGGTAGGGCATCACAGTCCTAGCCATCTAAGCATTCATGAAATGTATAAAGATGAGACTTTGATGAACGGTGCATATCACAGCGATTTAAGTGAGTTTATCTTGGATCGTCCGCAGATCAAATTATGGACACATGGTCATACTCATCGTAGTTTTGATTATGTTTTAGGTGAGACTCGTATTGTTTGTAATCCACGAGGATACGAAGGATATGAGCCAGACAGTGGTTGGGACAAAACTAAGTTTATTGAAATTTAAGGACTAATATGATTACATTAAAAGAATGGATGGAAGTAGTTGATTATCGTATCACAGAAGGTAGTTCCTTTATGTGGCAATGTTATGGCAGTAATGCTTACTCATTGGATTCGTGGAATGGTGATCAAGATGGACATAGTTTTACTATTATTTTTGATACAAAGACTCAAGTAGTCTACGAAGTTCAAAGTCATGATTATAAAAATCAAAGAGCATATCGTTTAATCAATCCCATGTTTAAAGAACAACGAGATGCTGAAAGTGCCGATCGTGATGTATTATTAGGCGAAGCATGGGAAGATGTTGATTACGTTGATTTGGAAGATGACGATGATTGGATTCAAAAGGCCTTGGCTATTTTTGCAGGAGAAGATTATGACACTCGTGTAACTATTCCTTTGGATCTAGATGACGATTTGGTTTTTACTTTGATGAAAATGGCACATGAGCGTGACTTGACATTCAACGAGTTTGTTGAAGATGTGTTACGTGAGCAATTAGGTCTTATAGTAGCATAATGGATTTTGAAAAAGCTAAACAAGATATTTTAAACTGGGTTGAAAACTTTGTTGAACAAAGTAATCCCAGTTTAAATGGTTGGAGTCCTTGTCCCTTTGCTAGACGTAGTCGATTAGAAAATAGACTACAAATCTGTCAAGGCAGTGAATTATCACAGGATACCGCTGATCTTATTTCATCATGGGATGACAAATATGATGTTGTTATATTTGTCTATGATAAAGAACAGTATACTGTAGATGAATTGTCCACGCATATAGAACAAATTAATAAAGAACAGGCATTGCCTAAAGACATTCTTATATTAGAAGATCATCCCAGTGATTTGGAAATAGTCAATGGTGTTAGTATGAATCAGGGTCAATATATACTAGTATTGTGTCAGCGTTTTAGTAAGGTAAATCTAGCCAGTGCCGATTTAAAAGATCAAGGTTATTATAATATATGGCCTAAAGAATATTTCGATCGTGTTGCAGGCTGGCGAGAGCAGTATGTATTTGGTGATAACTAGAAATTTTACTATCACGTTTGCATAGATATATGTACTGGTCCTTGTCTGTACTCCATTCTCTACCAGTCCACCATTCAAAACCATCTACATCAGATTTGTAAATACTGTTCTTCTCATAGCCAGCACCCATATAGAAATATTCGTAATCAGATTCTTTTGCCCATGCTATTTCATGTTTCAAACTATGCAAGCCCAAATGACTAGATGGATTAGAATAATCCCAAACAAACTGAACACTTTCTATACTATTATTAGAATAACATCTAAGTTTTGACCAAGCAGTTAAATTATTTTCTTCGTAATAACCAAATATAATATCATTATTCAAAAAATGACCTACTTCGAAATACTTTTTAAAATGTTTGTGAGCACAGTATCTATCATAGATTTCATCCAACACAGTTAAAGGATAAGGCTTGTTTAAAATATTGACATTTTCTAATTTGGAGTAATTTGTATTAGACAATTTAGTTCTTGTACTACGACTTTGATACCATTGTTCTTTATTATTTTTTATAGTTAATAACCAACCTTGTTCCAAAGCCTGATCATGTTCATCCAATGTTACATTAATTAATTCCGGAAAATTTAAAATAACTTCACTTTTACTATGACATCCGAATTCATTGCTAAATATTATCTGCATACATTATTTATTTTACAATAAGGAAAAATCATGAGTAATATACTGGTACACAACAACTGGGATAGATTAGAAGAAATTTGGTTAGGTGATGTTTGGCCCACACATTTTTACGACGACCTAGAACCAGCAGTTCGAGACGCATTTTGTCAAATCACAGAATGGACTAAGGAAGACTTAAACAAGGTACAGAAAAAATTAGAAGAATTTAATGTAGTTGTTAAAAGACCCTATGTTGATGGTGATAAAAGTCTATACGTAGATGACCAGAATAAATTATTTAAACCACCAATTACACCCAGGGACGCAAATGCAGTAGTGGGAAATAAATTGTTTTTTGGGGATTACGCATTGGCCAATTGCTATGAGCCACTGTTAAAAGATTATCCCACTGAACAGGTTATCAAAGATAAATGGCTATCAGGAGCCGGCTTGGTTAAATTAGGACGAGATATCATTGAAGATAGATTTATAAGTAAGGGCAATGACATTGAAAATATATACAAAGATTTTCATAAGGCACAAAGTACATTTAACTTATTCACTAATCACTACAGGATACATTATGCAACCAATGGTGGGCATATAGATGGATGTTTTATGCCTATTAAGCCAGGCTTGTTATTGGCCACAAATTATTGGACTGACTATGAGCTAATGTTTCCTGGTTGGAAAACAATTACATTAAGTTCCCCAACATATCAAGATTATAATATTTGGAACGGAGCTAATAGTCATAGATGGATGTTGCCTGGTGTTCGTGCATATCCTCGCTTTAATGAATATATAGAAACATATTGCAGTGAATGGATTGGCAATTACAAAGAAACATATTTTGAAGTCAACATAGTTATGATCGACGAAAAGAATATGCTGTGCATGGGTGAACATCCGACTTTGTTTGCTGAATTAGAAAAGCATGGAATCACTTGCCATGTAATTCCATTTAGAACAAGAACATTTTGGGATGGTGGACTTCATTGTATTACCTTAGATATTCGAAGAACAGCAAAACTAAAAGATTATTTTCCTGAGAGAGGAAATTTTGGAATTAAAAGTGTATTAACCACACATTTTAATAATGACACTAATGCATTTTTAGCAGGCTATGAAAACTGGAAATTAAGTAACGGATTAGAATGATAAACATTGTAAAGGAAAATTGTGAGTAATATACTAGTACATAACAACTGGGATAGATTAGAAGAAATTTGGTTAGGTGATGTTTGGCCTACTCATTTTTATGATGATTTGGACCCCAGGGTTCGAGATGCATTTTGTCAAATTACAGAATGGACTAAAGAAGATTTAAATAAAGTACAGAAAAAATTAGAAGAATTTAATGTAGTTGTTAAAAGACCATATGTCGATGGCGATAAGAGCTTGTATCTAGATCCTGACAATCACAATAAATTATTGAAGCCACCCATTACACCTAGGGATAACAATGCAGTAATAGGAAATAAATTATTTTTTTCTGATAGAGCGTTAAAGCATTGTTATGAGCCTTTATTAAAAGATTATCCCACTGAACAAATTGTCAGGGATAAATGGATATCTGGTGCCTGTGCTGTGAAATTAGGACGAGATATTATCATAGATAGATTTATAAGAAAAGTTGATGATATTGAAAACATATACAAAGACTTTCACAAGCAACAAAGAATTTATAAATCATTTACTGATGACTATAGAATACATTACGCAACCAATGGCGGACATGTGGATGGATGCTTTATGCCTCTAAAACCAGGATTATTAATAGCTACAAATTATTGGACTGATTATGAAGTGATGTTTCCTGGTTGGAAAAAAATTACATTGAACTCTCCAACATATCAAGATTATCCAGGTTGGAACTCGGATATCAGTTTTCGTCGTTGGATGTTACCTAATGCTTTGAATCCAGGTTTTTTTGCTTATCCATATTTTAATGAATATGTAGAAACCTATTGCAGTGAATGGATAGGTGATTACAAGGAAACATATTTTGAAGTAAATGTACTTGTAATAGACGAAAAAAATATCTTATGTATGGGTGAACATCCTACCTTATTTGCTGAATTAGAAAAGCATGGAATTACTTGCCATGTGATTCCATTTAGAACAAGAACGTTTTGGGATGGGGGACTTCATTGCATTACATTGGATACTCGAAGAACTGCCGTATTAGAAGATTATTTTCCCGAAAGAAAAGAATACGGAGTTAAAAGTGCATTGACTACATATTTTAATAATGACACAAATGCGTTTTTAGCAGGCTATGAAAATTGGAAATTAAGTAAAGGATTATAACAATGGATATCTATCATATTTGGGCAAATAAAGAAGGCGATATTTCAGACCTTGATTGGGTCAATAATATGCGAGGTTTTCTTCAGCATCTAGTTGATGAAAAGAAAATGGAATCTTTTCGAATAACAAGATGTAAGATGGGCTTTCGTAGTATAGCAGATATGCCAGAATGGCATATCATGATGGAATTTACGGATATGGCACAAATGGACAATGCTTTTAAAAGAGTAGCTCCATTAAAAGGCGAGTTAGAAGACAAGCATAGAAGCTTTAATCAATTTGTCAGTGGTGATATTCAACATGCCTTGTTTAGGGATTGGCCAGATAGTCTTTAAATTAAGATATTGTTGATTGACATAAATTCATTTTCATAGTAAAATACACTTATTATGAAAATTAAAGTTATTAATCCTCAGTTTAATCGTCCTGGTATTTGGATGTTTGATCAACCAGAGTTCTTTGAATACGAGGGCGACGAAGTTCAAGTAAAATGGCTGAATCCTGGGCAGATTGCACTAAGCACTGGCAATCCAGAATTTCCGTTTAGGGTGATAGAGAGAAGTCGTATAATTTCTATAAATAATAAAGTAATAGAAAAACAAGATACTGTTGTTAAGACATTTACTGTTAAAGGTAGTAAAGGCGATACTTATACAGTAACAGTTAATTCTGGTAAAAGCCATTGCACTTGCAGTGGATTCCAATTTAGAAAATCTTGTAAACATGTAAAGGATGTAGATTATGCGTAAAATAGTATATAGTACTTTAGTATTATTAGCCCTAACTGGTTGTGCCACACATCAGCAGGCTAATACAGCAGTTGGTGCGGGAACTGGAGCCATTATTGGTAACGCCATTGGTGGTCGAACTGGAGCCGCATTTGGTGCTATAGTAGGTGCATCAGTTGGTAGCAATCAGCCAACCCAACCCCATGTGATAGTAGAACGACAGGTTGTTCGTCCAGTTGTAATTCGTCCAGACTATTCCATGTGCAATCAATGGTATCATCAGGAACGAGAATCATGTTTTCGCGGAGCAGAAGCGAGAGCCAACCAAGAACAAAATCGAAGAAATCAAGAAGCATATCGACAAGGATTGGGATATTAATTAACCCTATATTAGCTGATAATAAATTTATTAGCATAAATAAGTAAATTAAAGGAGTCTTCAAATGATTAAAATATCAAAAACATTCGTACGCCCAAGCACTGACATTGCATGGTGGCATGAAACTGCAGAAGCAGGACAGTTTAACACATTATACGGAAATTCTAGTATAGAGCAAAGTCCAGATGGTTTATCTTTTACTCTAACTTTTACATATGACAACAACGATCAATATGTAAGTTTACTAGCCAGTCCTGTAGCCAAAGAATCAATTGATAGAAGAATGGATTATAATGTCGATCGTGGCATTATAGAAGGTCCTAGTTCTTCTGTAACAATTTAATTTTTTTAATTGACATAAAATCCCTGTTGTGCTATAATACTTGTATTGTAACAAAACGGGGATTGTATGGCATACTCAACTAGCAAAAAAGTTACCTTTCCTATTAGCCTTGCTTGGGCTAGTATCTGTGCCGCAGACCGTATGAATGGCGGCAAATACATCAATCAACATACTTTTCCGTACCCAGACGGTGCTAAGTTTAACAAAGACTTGGCTATGAGTCTTTGCGAAAATCCAGGTGCCATTACAGATGAAGATAAAGAGTTTGGTGAAAAACTTGCTAAACATTTTTCAGGTCTACTGTTCAAAACTTTGTCAGGCCCAATCGCCAACGGCTTTATGGCCACCATTGCTAATATTGTTGCCATGGAGAATGTTGGCAAATATGAAATCGCTTGTATGTCTTGTTTAGTACAGACATATCGAAAAGATTTAGAGCGTGAAGTTAAGCAGGAAAAGAAGCAGTCATTTATATCCACCTCAACATTTATTGGTACAGAAGCTAGTAAGCACGAACTTGACGTAGAAATTATCGACACGTTTTACAGCAAAAATTATAATATCTTTATCAATACTGCCACTGATGGTGTAAATATATTTAAGTTCTCCACAGCACATGGCAAGGATATTTTTCCTGCCAACGAAAAGATTCGTGTTAAAGGAAGTGTAAAACGTCATGATGTTGATCAATACACTGGTGTTAAGGAAACTTGGTTAACTCGTGTCAAAAGGATCTAAAATGGAAGTAAGCAGAATATCTCGACAATCAATTGAGATATACAATAAAAATCTGGCCAAACAAGCAGATCTGCGACATGAACAACGTATTCTTGAAGAACGTAGAAATAAAGAGAACACAAAAATAGCAGAAGAAAAAAGAATTGAACTAAATCGTCGCATGGGTTACAACGGACAAAACATAGATAAAATAGCATGATTAAAATTATTGCAAATCGAGAAGGCAGCATAAACTATCCATGGGAACCAGGTCTGCTTGAATGGTTACAAGAAAACTATCCTTATAGTGGATATTATATTAGAGAGATTGAACATGCCTAATTGGAATTCTAACGTTCTAACGCTGACACACAAAGATCGTAAAATGATCAGTCGTGCAGTTAAAGCCACACAGAACGATGCATTATTACATGAGTTTGTGCCAGTGCCCGAAGCCCTTAGCACAATGACAGAAGGATCATTTGGAGATCCTGTTGACCAAGCAGAGCATGTGGCAAAACAAGAACATAATCGACGTACATATGGTTATTCAAGTTGGTATGACTTTGCCATAGGTGAGTGGGGCACCAAGTGGGATATTAGCAACGGCGGTGATAACTACAAAATTAAAAAAGTCGATGCCGGCTACTCTGTTACACTGTACTTTGATACCGCATGGAGTCCTCCTATTAATTTTTATGATAAATTAATGGAATTGGAATTTGAAGTCAATGCAATGTACTATGAACCAGGCGTGGGGTTTTGCGGACAATACTTTGATGGTGAAGACGAAACCTACGAATTAAATAATTTAACCAGCGAAGATATAAAAGATCAAATCCCAGAAGAAATTGATCTAGCATTTGGTATTAGTGAACAAATGGCTGAATACGAAGCCGAACAAGAGGAAGAAAATGAATAAAAAAGTAGAACTAGATGTAGATGTTGTAGATCGTTTGGCATTGATTAGTCTTTGCGATCATAGAAACTATCTTGTTAAATCTTTAGAAGATGGTGTGGGATATTTACATCCAGATGATCAAATAAGAAATGCTAGATTGATTGGAGCATTCACAGAAGTCATTAATTACTATGGCGGCAAATAAATGATTGATAAAGAACTAACTATTACTTGCATTGACAACGGAAAGAAAGTACAATGTCATGTACTAGCATTTAAAGATAAATCTTTTATAGACGTGGCAGTTAATACTGTTCGTATTAGATTGATGTACAATGCAGGGACTTACGCTGGTAGCTTGGGTGGCTACGAGTTCAGTATTAAAGAAAATCAACTGCCTAACACAGGCAAGGAGTATCGCAGATGAGAGTATATCGTATTAAACCATTGGAAAAGAAAAGCGTGGTTTACCACGTAGAAATGTTTCGTGAAAATGCTGATGGTAGCATCAGTTGGTTCAATATTGACGAAACATATCGTTGGGGTCAAGGATTCATTGAAGAAGACATGGACTGCAATTTACCCTACGAAGGCAATGACATTGCTTACTGTGATGCTAATGCCGGTTGGGGTGCCGAACTAGACGATAGTTGTGCTTGTTGGTTTGAATTCAGTGATGACTTAGATGAAGAACAACAAGAAGCTATTAAAGAAGCATACTACGAAGGCGGAGCTGCCTGGTTATTTGATGGTGAACATGAATGGCAAGAAGAGGATAGTGCTATTCATGTAATCGCACCATATCAAGTTGATCTCTGCGAAGATGATGGCACAGTGATAGAAGAAGATATTAAACTTAAACAACGACCAGAACCAAGTAATAATTGGCCATTTCCTTTCTCCTTCCCTAAAGACAGCGAACAAGGTGGTTAAATGAAAATTGGAACAAGTCTAGGAAAGTGTGTTAAAAGCATACTTTCCGGTGAAGTTAAAGAAGAAGATGTATTGTTTATTGTAACTAATACCAATTGCCCCACCTTAGAAACTTTAATAGGTGTCATTGAACAATATTATTACGACAATGCAGGTTCAAGAAGTAGGCCGGAATACGACATGAGTGAGTACAGTTTGGAAGAGGCTTGTAGAGTTGCTCAACATCTGTTTGACTATGGCAAGCTACATCAGCCCAGGGTTGTTGGTACTGGTATTTGGGGCAACGCTCATGGTTTAAAAGATACTTGGTATGACATTGTACCTAGTCCCACATCAGATAATGAAAGTGTGCAGACTGCGTGGAATCATTATACAATGATTAAGAATTTGGCGACATAAAGATGTTGACATATAAGTATAGTGATGTTACAATAGATACTTAAACAGTTAGAAATAATTGTTTAGGGACTTTAGCTCATGTTGGTTAGAGCAGTGGACTCATAATCCATTGGTGCTGTGTTCGACTCACAGAAGTCCCACCAGAATTTGCGAGT
>Ga0209088_10000299_pt1 | contig 36159 bp, 53 predicted proteins | sample S_140625_EF_Meta_FD_187324 | JGI IMG/M metagenome (GOLD analysis project Ga0209088, IMG submission 187324) | Freshwater microbial communities from Lake Simoncouche, Canada to study carbon cycling - S_140625_EF_MetaG (SPAdes) (version 2) | ecosystem: Environmental > Aquatic > Freshwater > Lake ... | reverse complement strand
AAAACAAGTATTAGAAAGTCATGAATCATCCAAATCCTAAAAATCATCAAACAATCAGTTTTCTTAAGTCAGCTGTTAGACTAACAGGATATGGAGCTCTAATGTATAGTATTGGATTAGGAGTATTTATCTTAATTATTAGTGAATTAATTGGTATTCTTGAAGAATTAGTATAATGCAAGTATTATTAAATCCACATCAAATTCGTATGGGTATTCTCAAAATAGTTGAGAAAATCATGTTAAGACATAATGTAGACGAACCAATTGTAATGATTGGGGTAATGCGTGGGGGTTTTATGTTTTACGCGGATTTAATGCAAGAACTCCAACGTATGAATATTATTTGTGATTTTATAAATTGTAGTTCATACACTGGAACAGAAAACACTGGATTTAAAATGTTGTTAGACAGTAGGGTAGATGTGACAGACAAACATGTTTATCTTATTGATGACATTTTAGACAGTGGACTTACTTATGAGTACTTAAAAATTCACTATGAATACAAAGGAGCAAAAAGTGTAGAAGGTATTTTTGCATTAAAAAAATACGATGACAAATACAAAGAAGAAATGTGTATTATAAGTATTCCTAAAGAAAACAATGATTTTTGGTACATAGGTTATGGAATGAATGATGAAAATGAAGGTTCAAGACATTTAAAAAGTATTTATTATAAATGAAAACAATAGCATGTATTGCCCATGATGGTAAAAAACCAGAGATGGTAAGATTAGTACATAAGTATGCTTATATACTTAAAAATTTTAATTTGATAGCTACTGGTACTACTGGTATTCATATTGAACAAGTAGGTGATTTAACAGTTACTAAATTAAAAAGTGGTCCGTTAGGTGGAGACGCTCAAATTGCTTCATTAGTTGTTGAAGGCAAAATTGATTTAGTAATTTTTTTAGTTGATCCATTAGATGTACATCCTCACCAAGTTGATGTAAGTATGTTAGTTCGTATATGTAATGTACATGATATTCCATTAGCTACAAATATAGCTACCGCGGAATTATTACTTAAAGCACTTTAATTACACAATGAAAACACTAGTAATATCAGATCTTCACATTGGCTCCAAAGGATGTCAAACTGAAGAAATTTTAAATCTTTTAAAAGACGAGTCTTATGAAAGATACATTTTGGTCGGTGATATTATCGATGGATGGTTATTTAAAAAATACAAAAAATTTAATTACAACCAAACTAAAGTTATTCGCAAGCTTTTAAAACTATCAAAAGACAAACAAATTATTTGGATCTCTGGAAACCATGATGAATTTCTAAGAAAGTACACTCCATTAGAAATTGGTAATATCACAGTTGTAGATGAATTTATAGAAGACGGAATTTGGTTTTGTCATGGAGACAAATACGATGGTATTATTCAAATGCATTGGCTTGGTGTACTTGGATCTATAGGATATGATCTTGCAATTGTGATTGATAGATTTTTAAAACGTTTTAATAAAAAAACAAGTTTATCTAAGTATTTAAAAGACAATGTTAAAGCGGCTGTTTCATTTTTAATTGACTTTGAAAATGAAATGGTAAGACAAGCTAAAAAAAGAAATTGCCATACAGTAGTTTGTGGTCACATACACACACCTTCTGATAAAAAGATTGACGGTGTACGTTATATGAATTGTGGAGATTGGGTTGAAAGTTGTTCTCATATTACTTATTATTCTCAACATAATTCTTTAAAATTATGGAAAAAATTTTAATTTTTTTATAAAAATATTGGTTATTTTTAAAAAATCTGTTATAATATAGTTATGAAAACATTTAAAAGTACAAAAGTATTTGATGGATACAGTTGTGTGTTTCGTCAATGGCGGGCTGAAGGAACTCATTGTAGATTTCTTCATGGATATGGAGTGAGTTTTAAAGTATGGTTTGAAGGTAAACTTGATGAAAAAAATTGGGTTTGGGATTTTGGAGGTATGAAACGTGCTAAAAGTACTATTGATGGTATGAATCCTAAAGTTTGGATGGATCATATGCTTGACCATACTACAATTATCGCTGAAGATGATCCTCAATTAGATACATTTAGAGAAATGGATAGTGATGGTATTATTCAACTTCGTGTAATTCCAGCTACAGGAGCAGAACGTTTTGCTGAGTATTTTTACAATAAACTAAATACTTTTGTTCAACTAGAAACAGAAGGTAGAGTTAAAGTAACTCAAGTTGAATTTAGAGAACATGAAAAAAATACAGCAATTTATAAAGGATAATTATGAAAAAATTTATATACTTTACAGCACCATGGTGTGGACCATGTCAGGCATATGGGCCTATTATTTCTCAACTTCAAGTTCCTGTTGAAAAAATTAACATTGATGAAACTAAAGAATTAGCAATGCAATTTAATATTAGAAGTGTACCTACAACAATTTTAATAAAAGACGGAGTAGAAGTGTGGAAAAATGTAGGTGTGACAACATTACAAACCTTACAACAAGCTTATGACAGAAATTAAAAAACCAGGTAGAATTACTGATTATAACAAAACACTACCAATTCTTGAACTCTACACTTGTATTCAAAGTGAGGGTTCAAGACAAGGCAGACCAACAGTAGCTGTTAGAACTACAGGCTGTTCTCACAGATGTTGGTTTGGTGCTGGTGGGTGGTGTGACTCTTGGTACACAAGTATTCATCCTGGTAAAGGAACATATAATTTTAATGATATCATCAAAATTTATGATGAAAATCCAACAATTACAGAAATGATGTTAACTGGTGGTTCACCAACAATGCAACCAGATCTTTGTAATGAATTAACTCACTTTGCTAACGAAAGAGGCATATTTATAACTATTGAAACAGAAGGCAGCCATTTTATTGAAACAGACTATCCATTTGGTCTTATTTCTCTCTCACCTAAGTTTAGTAACTCTGTACCTAAAATTGATGTCACTACACCAATGGGTAAGCTTGTTGATCAGAAGATGATTGACCAACATAACAAGCTTAGACTAAATCATGATGCTATCAGTAAAACTTTAGTGTATCATTCAGATTATCATTACAAACCAGTTTATGATGGTACTGAAGAAACAATGATTGAAATTGAAGAATTTAGAGTAAAACATAATATTCCTAAAAACAAAACATGGTTAATGCCAGCTGGTGACAACAGAGAAGAATTAATTAAACAGTATCCAATTAGTTTAGAAAAGGCATTTGAAATGGGATATTGTTGGACAGGCCGTGACCACATTATTTCCTATGATACAAAAAGAGCTGTATGATGGATCTATTATCAACACATCCAGTTAAAAAATCAGACTTAGGTTTTCACGGTAATTTATTTGGAGGAGTACTTCTAGCATGGTTAGATTCTGCTGTAGCAGCTTATGCTATGGAAAAATGTCGAACACAAAATATGATCACAATGGCTATTGATGAATGTGTATTTAAAAAACCAGCTAAGGAAAACAATCTAGTTAAAATATATGCTGAGTTATCTAAAATAGGAAATACTTCTGCTACTTTTAGAGTAGAAGCAAGAGCATACAATGTTTTTAGAGCAGATGAAGTTGTACTACTAGCTACTAAGATGACTTTTGTTAGAGTTGATAATGAAGGACAACCTATTTCAATATCAGAACAAGTAAAAAGAATATTTAATACACCATTAGAAAAATTATGACATTAACAATTTTATATATAATTTTAGCAGTAATTTTTGGAATACTATGTTATTTTGGTTATGTTATAGATAAACAAAGAAAAGAAATTGACAGTTTGTGGAAACAAATAGTTATTTTAGCATCATCAACATCAAAAAGAATTTTAGAAACAGAAAAAAAAATTAAAAACAATGACAAATAATAAAAAAACTTTTACACTTGATTTAGAAGTAGTAAAACAAGGTTATGCAAATGGAGTAGCTCCAGGTTTTCCATTTACTGAACAAGAAAAATGGAAAATGGTTGATAAAGCAGCAGAAGCTTATGGTCAATTCCTAACAGCGTTAGGATGTGATTGGGAAAATGATCCTAATAGTAGTGACACTCCTCGTAGAGTAGCTAAAGCTTATGTATTTGATTTATGGAAAGGTCGTTATGACAGTATGTCTGATATTACAGCATTTCCAAGTGATGGATATGATGGAATTGTAATTGAAAGAAATATTCCATTAACTAGTATGTGTAGTCATCATCACCAAACAATTGGAGGAGTAGTTCACATTGGTTATATAGTAGGAGAAGGTGGTTCAGTAATTGGATTAAGTAAATTGAATCGTATTGTAGAACACTTTGGTCGTAGAGGTGCCATTCAGGAACAATTAACAAATGCTATTCATCAAGCAGTAGATAAAATTTGTGAAGGAAACAGAGGTGTTATTGTAACTGTAGTTGCAACTCACAACTGTGTTAGTTGTAGAGGTGTAAAACATCACGGAGCTAGTATGGTCACTACAAAAGCAAGTAATGTATTCATGGATAATAGTAATCAAGCTCGCAAAGAATTTTTTGATAGTATTAAAATAAATAACGGAGGACAAATATGATATTAAACTCAGATCAAATATTAGAAGAAGGTCTAATTACTTTAGACAGTAACTCACATGGTAAACCAGCTCAAGTAGGCTTTGATTTATCAATTAAAGCAGTAAATAAAATTGGTGGATTGGTAGGTAAAGTTTTGAAAGATAAAACTGAAGTAAATCAACATGTTGGAGTAGAAAAACAAATGATTGATGGCCATTGTGGGTGGTTATTGTACGCTGGAGTTTATGATGTAATTATGAATGAAGGTTGTAATATAGCACCAAACAGAGTAGGTTTAATTCGTCAAAGAAGTTCATTGATGAGAAATGGAGCATTAATTCAATCAAGTATTTTTGATCCAGGATTTAAAACAGACAATGTAGGAACATATATGTTTGTAAATTATCCTATATTCATTGAAGAAAATAGTAGAGTAGCCCAAATGTATTTCCATGAGTGTAATTGGGTTTTTGAAGACAAGCTTTACAATGGTCAATTTCAAAACGATAAACAACGTTAATATTTATTAACATGGAACGTTATCAACCAGGACAAAAGTTAGAAGGTTTAGGTGACTTAGTCGCTTTAATTACTTACTATACTAAACTAGATCTTCTAACTACTTGGTTTTTTACAAAAATCTTAAAACGAGACTGTGGATGTACTCGTAGAAAAAAAATACTAAATAAAAAATTTCAGTTTTAAATTAGTCTAATTAATTGTTGGTATATTTATTACTGACTATGCCACTAATTTATAGAGAAAATCTAAACCGTGCTCTTACTTGGGAAGAAGCTGACGGTAATCTTCAATACCTGTCAACTACCATGTCTGGTAGTGCTGTTAATATCACAGGTTCTACAATAACTTTATCAGGAAGTACTACTTTTATAGGAGATGTTAACTTTAACACAAGTAGTTTTTCATTAGGAGGAAGTGTATTTACAGTATCTGGAAGTACAGTTAGTATAAACGGTACTCTTATTGTATCTGGTAGTAATACACTAATTAATAAAGGACCTACAGAATTTGAAGGAAATTTCAGACAAGGTGATTATAGTACACAAACTGTAGGAACTTATGCTCATTCTGAAGGTGTTGATACTAAAGCACTTGGAAGTTATTCACATGCAGAAGGAAATGGTACTACTGCTGGTGTTGTAGGTTCTCATAGTGAAGGTTTTAAAACAACAGCTTTGGGTAATTATTCTCATGCTGAAGGACAATTTTCAACATCAGTAGGAAACATGTCACATGCTGAAGGTGCTAATACTCAAGCTTTAGGTGATTATTCTCATAGTGAAGGTTATATAACAACAGCTTTGGGTAATTATTCTCATACTGAAGGACAATATACAACAGCATCAGGTTCACACTCACATGCTGAAGGTGAATTAACTGTTACTTTAGGATTAGCATCACATGCTGAAGGTAGAGAAACAACAGCTGGTGGTTGGAGATCACACACAGAAGGATACTTAACAGTAACTGATGGAGATGGAGGTCCGAGTGGTCATGGAAATGGTGGTAAAGGTCATGCTGAAGGTAGAGGCACCACAGTAATAGGATATGGTGCTCATACAGAAGGTGAAAGAACCACAGCTGCTTTAGGATCAACTAGTTCACATGCTGAAGGAACATTTACTACAACAGCTTGGGCATATTCACACGCAGAAGGAAGTGGATCTTTAACAAAAGGAAAAGCATCTCATGCTGAAGGTATATTTACAACAGCTATAGGAGTAGGTAGCCATACAGCTGGTTTATTTACAATAGCGTCTAGTTCGTATGTAAACATAGTAGGTCATTATAACTTAGATAGAGCTCAAGACAATGATTTATTTATTGTTGGTAATGGAAGTGGAAGTAGTGGAGCTAGAAGAGACTTAGCTATTTTCAATAAAACATTTATTGGATTGAGTCAAAGTATTTATATGCCTGATTTAACTGTAAATGTATTACCTAATGTAATTAGTATAAATCCAATAGATGGTCAATTGTTTTATATGCCTACTAGTTCTTTAGTTACTAGTGGAAGTGGTGGAGGAACAACAATTAATAATTATACATCTTCAGTTAATAACACATTTACAACTAGTTCAGTTAGTATTAACAATTATACTTCTTCTAACTATAACTATTACACATCAAGTTATATTACTATTTCTAATAATACAAGTAGTATTATTAATAACAGTATATATAGTAGTTCTATTACAAATGTAACTCAATCTTATACTTCATCTTATTATTATAATAATAGTAGTAGTGTTTATTATAGTGGATCGTTAGTTAATCTTACTACTACAGTTTGGAATTTTACAGGCAGTGGAGTAAATGTAACATTAAGTGGTTCAAATGGAGTACTAGTAACAGTAAATACTGGATCTGTACCATCACCAGATAATTGGCAAGATGTAACTACAAGATTAAATCATCAATCTGAAAGTTTATCTATAGGATTAGTTAGAAATAATACAGGTTCTTTCACAGAAGGTCCAGTTATAGCTCATGGATTTTTAGTAACAGCATCTGGAATATATTCATACTCTCAAGGATTTAAAAATAAATCAATTGGTGGTTATTCACATGCTGAAGGATATGAAACTATAGCATCTGGTTTAGGTTCACATAGTGAAGGTTTACAAACAACAGCTATAGGAATTCAAAGTCATGCTGAAGGTAGAGGTTCAACAGCTGTGGGAAATTATTCACATGTTGAAGGAACAGGTTCAATAGCAATTGGATCAGATTCTCATGCTGAAGGAGACAGAACAATAGCAATTGGAGAACACGCTCACTCAGAAGGATGTGCTACAACAGCTATAGCTTATGCTTCACATACTGAAGGATTGGCTAATACTGCTATGAGTTCAGCTTATTGGGCTCACGTAGAAGGAGCTTCAAATGTAGCTTATGGTTATTTATCACACACTGAAGGAAGAGGAAATTTTACTTATGGAACAAGTTCACATGCTGAGGGATACAATGTAAAAGCAGTTGGTGATTATACTCATGCTGAAGGTGAATTAACAACAGCAATAGGATATGGATCTCATACTGAAGGTTATCAAACAACAACAACTGGATTAAGAAGTCATGCTGAAGGAATTACTACTATAGCAGTGGGTAATTTTTCACATGCTGAAGGTGAACTTACTCTAGCTAATGGGGATGCTTCACATGCTGAAGGAGCTAGTACTAGAGCATTAGGTAATTATTCACATGCTGAAGGTAGTGGTTCATCAGCTAATCAAAGTTATTCACATACTGAAGGAGAAGCCACTAAAGCTTTAGGAATAGGTTCACATGCTGAAGGTTATATTACAACAGCAAAAGGTCAGTATTCACATGCTGAAGGTGAATCAACAACAGCTATAGGTTCAGGTTCACATGCTGAAGGAGCTAGTACTAGAGCAGTAGGAAATTATTCACATGCTGAAGGTAGTTTAACTACAGCGATAGGAATATACTCTCACGCAGAAGGTATTTTATCAATATCCTCAGGTTCATCTACACATGCTGAAGGTCAACAAACAATAGCATTAGGTAATTACTCTCACACAGAAGGTGTAAATACATTAGCAAAGGGTAGTAGTTCACATGCTGAAGGATCTAGTACTACAGCAATAGGAATAAGTTCTCATGCTGAAGGTGATTCAACAACATCAATAGGTGATTATTCACATGCAGAAGGTTCAACAACAACTTCTAAAGGATCTTACTCACATGCTGAAGGTTTAGCTACAATAGCAGGAACTAATTCTCAAACAGTAGTAGGCCAGTATAATACTGAAAATACTACAAACACAGCAGCCTTTATTGTAGGTACAGGAACTAGCTCAACTAGAGTAAGTGGATTTAGTGTTTATAGAAGTACAAATTCAACATTAATAGCAGCTAATAGAGCAACAATAGTTAATATTAAAAACTTACCAACAAGTACAGATGTTTCTAATCTAAGTTCAGGTGATTTATATACAGACATTGTGAGTGGGGCTAAAGTTATAAGAATAGTTTAATAGTAAAATTAATAAAAATTTTAAAGAGAGCTGGTTTTACCAGCTCTTTTTGTTATATTATATATAATGTATCAAGTTATAGATTATAATTACCACACTAAAAAAGCAATCATAAGAGACGATCAATTAGGATGGCAAGAAGTAGATTACACTCCAACTTATTATAAACTAGACAAAGAAGGTGAGTTTTTTACAATTGATGGAAGACGAGTTAGTCCAACAAAATCAATGGACAAAACAAAACCAAACGAATTTTTTGAAATAGACATTCCAATTGAAACAAATTGTCTAGTAGACATTTACAAAGACAGTGATGACGCTCCTCAATTTCATAATGTTGTTTATTTAGACATTGAGTGTGAAATTGGTGGTGCACTTACAACAGAATACATTAAAAGAGCACCAATGAAAATAACATCTGTTGCTTTGTATGATGTCACATTACAAAAATACTACTGTTTGATTTTAGATGAAAAACGACAAATCAACCCAGTAGAAGAAGATAGTAAAGAAATTATTCCATATAATACTGAACGTGAATTATTAATGGGATTTTTAGATAAATTTGAAGAATGTGACCCAACAATTATTTCAGGATGGAACAGTCAGTTTTTTGATATACCTTATCTTTATCACAGAATGTGTCAAGTAGTAGGAGACGCTCAAGCAAAACGTTTGTCTCCATTAAAACGTGTTCAAGTCAGAGACTTTAGAGAAGAATCAACAGTTAGAATTTGTGGAGTTAATCATCTTGACTATATGTTACTTCATAAAAAATTTATTATGTCTCAAGAACCAAGTTATGCTTTAGCAGCAATTGGTGAAAAGTATGTTAAATTAGGAAAAATTGAATATGAAGGTAGTTTAGATCGTTTGTTTAAAGAAGACGTTCATAAATTCATTGATTACAACTTACGTGACGTTGAAATCTTAGTAGCGTTAGATAATAAACTTCAATTTATAGAACTAACTAAAAATATATGTCATCTTTGCCACGTAGCGTACGAAAATATTTATTATGCTACTGCTCTCAATGAAGGTGCCATATTAACTTATTTACGTCGTAAAAACATCGTAAGTCCCAACAAACCTACAACTATGAATCCAGCGTTAAGAAATCCAAATGAAGAATACGCTGGTGGTTATTTAAAAGATCCAGTACCTGGTTTGTATGAATGGGTAAGTGACTTAGATTTTACAAGTTTATATCCTTCTATTATTCGTAATCTTAATATGGGTATTGAAACATTAGTAGCTTGTATTAAAAATCGTGATAAGTATGACAATCAATGGGGTTTAAATGATTTAAAACAACTTGATCCTAATAAAATATTAACTGTAGAACGAGTAACACTAGATCGTAAAGTCCAACAAATGGAAATGAGTGTAGGTGATGTAATCAAGTTTGTTGAAACAAAAAACATGAGAATGAGTGCTAATGGAACTATATTCAGAACTGATAAAGATTCTATTATTGTAGAAATTTTAAATGATTGGTTTGATAAACGTAAAGACTTTAAAAATAAAATGAAACAAGCTTACAAGTCAGGTGATAAAGAATTAGGTGAATTTTACAATCGCAGACAACACTCAATGAAGATCAAGTTGAATGACGTTTATGGTGTATTCGCTATTAACTCATTTAGATATAGTGATGGTAACTTATTCATAAGTAAAGCAATCACACTAACAGGTCAAAGACTGATACAAGAATCAATCAACTTTGTAAATGAAGAAATAGCAAAAGAGCTTGGAGAAATCTAATATTTATGTTACATTATTAGCGTATGAGTACTACTATTATTTACGAAATACATAGAAATAACATTCCTATTTACATAGGTAAATCTCCTAATCCAAAAACAAGAATAAACGTTCATTGTAATAACTTTGGAAAAGATGTAAAAATGATTTACATAGATGAAGTTCCAACAGAAGATTGGGAATACTGGGAAAAATATTGGATAGCTCAATACAAGTCATGGGGATTCAAACTTGAAAATATTACTCATGGAGGAAATGGATTATCGTTTCATAAACAAGAATCTAAAGATAAGATTAGTGAAAAAATAAAAGGTAGAGTATCACCTAGTAAAGGAAGAAAAATGAGTGAAGAAGAAAAACAACTAAGAAGTCAAAAAGCAAAAGAAAGATTTGATAAAAATAACCACCCATCAAAAGGGAAAGTATTTGATTCATGGCCAACAGGAGAAAATCACGGACATTTTGGTAAAATCAAAACCAACGAAACAAAACAAAAAATGAGTAAATCAGCAATAGAAAGACATGAAAGACAGAATAATAACCAGTGATACAGATTCATTATTTTTTGAACTAAAGGATTTGATTGTTCATCGCAATCCAAATGTAAATACAAAAAACCGTGAAGAAATGGTTTCAGTAGGTCTTGAAATAACCTCTGACTACCAAGAAAAAACTAAACCTTTTCTCCAAGATCTTTGTAAGAAATTATTCAACTGCGATAACGAATATTTTGAGTTGAAGCAGGAGGTTTTGATCGAAAGAGGTTATTTTGCTGGTAAAAGAAGATACGCTCAATTTATTGTAAATAAAGAAGGTGTTCCAACAGAAGAATTAGACATTAAAGGAATGGATGTGATGAAATCAAATATGACACCAATGTATGCTGTATTTGGTAAGGGTTTAATTATGGATATTATGTATGGTAAACCTAAAAAAGAAATCGATAAAAAAATTCAAGATTTTAGAAATGAAGTAAAAAACACACACTACAGTAAATTAGCTAAACCAACTGGAGTAAAACAAATTAATAATTATATAGCGTCTAAACCAGCAAGTGGTCAAATATTCAGTAAATTAGGAAATAAATGTCCTATTAATAGTAAGGCCGCAATATTTACAAATGATCTTATTAGATTTAAAGGTTTAGATAAACAATATTCATGTATTGTTGAAGGAGACAAAATAAAGTTCATACCACTTAAGAAAAATCCATATGGTATTGAGGTTCTCGCCTTTACTAATGATAGCCCTCCGTTTATTCATGAGTTCCTTGAAAAATACGCTGATACTGATAGTGGGTTTAACAATGTATTACTAAATAAACTACAAGGGATTTATGATGATATTTATGGACCTAACTCATTTCCATCTTTGAATCCAAATGTTGCCAAATTCTTTAATTTCTAACCATATTTATATTATATTATGAAATTAGTAGATTTATTATTAGAAAATCAAAGAGAACAAACAGTCAATAAACTTAAAAAAGACTTTGTTCAAATAAGAGATAAGGAAAATCCTATACCTATGGATCCCAATAAAGTAAGTGAAAAAGAATTCAAATCTTTAATTGATATTGATCCTACTCAAGACGGAAGTTATTTAAAATGGTTGTTTACTCGTTATATGCGTTTAGATCGTAGTGAAAGACAAAGATTTTTTAATGATAATCATAATACTGCTGTAAAAGATTTACTTGGTTTTTTTGAAGTAAATAAAAAGAAACCAAAAGTAGTAGCATTAGGTGGAGCTGATTTTAGTAAAGACATTAACCAATATAAGAGTTTTGAAGACTTTGAATACAAGATGGGTGGTGTGAAAGATAAACTTGAAAAGAGTGGTGCTCCTGAAGGTGAATCTCAAGATAGTATTCCTCCACAAGTAAGACAAGCTTTGATTGATCCTATTAAACTAATAGGAAAAACAAAAAGTGGATACTATGTTTACAAAATACCTCAAATTTGTTATGAAAATGAAGATTGTTATAAAAAATATCTTGTTTTAACAAACTGTGGGGCAAGAGTAAGTTGGTGTACTAGGAATCGACCTAGTTTCAATGATTACTTAAAAAAAGGTCCATATTATTTATTTACTAAACTAGATAATGAAAATCAATATCAGTTGAATTATGAGTCAAATCAACTGAAAAACATGAAAAATGTAAATATTGATGATGAACCTGAATTGAAAAATGAGTTTTTACAGTGGGTTTTAGATAAAGAAGGAAGAGTACCACCAAAAGCATTCAATACTAACTTAGATTTAAGTAAATTTAAAATTGGAAACAGTGATGGATTTGACATTTATAAAATAGGACCACTTTATTATTTAGATGCTAAAACAGACAATAAAAACAACTTAGTGTATTATGATAGTGAAGTTGGTAAATTGAAAAATGTTGAAGGACAAGAAGTAGGAGCTAAAAATGCTTTGAAGTATCCTTACATCAACTTAATGAAGTATTTACAAGAAAATAATATTGTAAATAAAGAAAGTATAAGTCCTGATGCTTACAGACATTGGTTAATGATTAGAATCTTAGGAAATATCAATGTGCCTTCTGAAGCTCCTAAAACAATTACTAATAATGTAAATATTAGTAACACAGGATTAAAAATGTTGCCTGACAACTTAACAATAAATGGAAACTTGAATTTATCAAACAATCCAGATTTCAAACAATTGCCTAAAAATTTAAAAGTAAATGGTGTTTTAGATATTACTAATACAGGTATCTCTAATGTTCCGCCTGGCACAGCCAAAGAAGTAATACAATAATAAAGAGGCTTGGTTTTCCAAGCCTTTTTTGTTATATTATTAATATAAGTTATGGAAAAGAAAAATATCACTCAAGTTATTGATAAATACCATTTAAATGGTTTAGTAGAATCTGTTACATGGAATAGTACAGAAGATGATGGAATGAGTGTAAAATTTATTACTCCAACTAAAGACTGTGCTGGTTTAGTATCTACTACTAAAGACTTAGGACTTGGTAAAAATGATATTAGTATTTATAGTACTTCTCAATTTAATAAATTGTTAACCATTATGGATATAGCTATGGTTAACATTGAAGTTATTACAGGAAATCAAGGTATTCCATATCAATTAAAAGTTAATGATAATGACTTTGACTTAGATTTTTATTTGTCTAGTGAAGACTTAATTCCAAGTGTTCCAAATATTAATGAACCTGAAGAATATGATGTTGAATTTTCAATTGATGAAGATTTTACTAAAAATTTCACCAAAGCACATTCAGCATTAGATAAACCAGGTAGGTTTGAAATTGGATGTAAAAAAATTGATGATATTAAACATGTTGAATTAACAGTAGGAGACTCAGCTACTTTTGCTAATAAAATTAAAATGGTTCAACCATGTGAATACACAATTGGTATTGAACCAATGGCATTTTCAGCTAATATAGTTAAAGAAATTTTAGCAGTCAATAAATCAGCTAATGGTAAAGCTAAAATTAATGAAGAAGGATTGTTAAAATTAGAATTTACTGAAGATGATATAACATCAACATATTTTGTTGTAAAATTAGCTGAATAATATATTTATCACAAATGGCTAGATCTATTTATACTATAAAAGGTGTTTTGTTTTTAAGTACAAGTAACACAGAAAAAACACAAGGTGAAATTAACGATGAAATTCGTTCAATTGCTGGTGTTGTCACTTTAAATACTCGTCGTGTTGATAAAGACAGAATAGCTGTAGTAGTAAAAACCGATCCTTATCCTTATGGGGGTAAATTTAATGAAGAAGTTTACAATAAAATACTAGCTGAAATTTTAGAAATTCCAGGTGTACGTAAATTCAATGTAAATGAATCTCCATTTGTGAAACCTGAACCAAAAGTTCAAAATAATCCAATTCCAGTTGCGCCACAAAATAAAATAAGTTCTAATGTTAAACAAGGAAATAATCAACGTCCAGGACAAATTATACCTGGTAGAAAATAAAATCGCAGATCATAAAGACATTGATCCTAAATGGATCAAATACAAAAAAGGATACGATAAAGTATTCAAATCTAATGGTTTTTATTACTTTGTAATGGAAATACAAGATGTCAAACCATTTGAAGATAATCAATTATCTTTGGAATTCCCAGGAGAAAATGTTATATTATAATTATGGAAAGAAAAGTTTTGAGAAAAAAATCTAGAGAAGAGACTAGTTCAAAAATTGAAGATGAGGCAATTAGTCCTTATGTAATTTATTTTGATGGTTTTTGCTACACTGTAGTTAAACCTAAAGAAAGAGGTACTGATGAAAACATTGGTTACTACAATAGTTTTAGTAATACTTTAAAATCAATAGCTAAATTATTAGTTAATGATACTAAAACAACTACAATAGCTGATTTTATTAAACGTTATGATGAAATAATGACAAAATTAAGTAATAAATTTGATATATGAAAACACTAAAACCAGTAAATGGACATATGGTCCTAAGACAAGTTGAAGAAGAAGAACAAATGGCAGGAGCTATTTATCTTCCAGATTTGGGAAAAGAAAAATCGTTGGTATGTGAGGTTATTGATGTAAGTCCTACATATAACTTCCATAGAGGCGAGTCAAAAGATTCTGAATTGAAACAAGGAGACATAGTTTTGGTGCCTAGAATGGGTAGCCAAATTATTTCACTTGACAATGAAGATTATGTAATTTGTAAAGAAACAGATATTATAGGAATTGTAAAATGAGCACAAAAACATTATTCGGAACCGAATTAAAACAAAAATTACTAGATGGTATTCTTAAATTGAATGCTAGTGTAAGTTCAACTTTAGGCCCAGGCGGCAGAAATGTACTAATTAATGAAGCTGATGGAACTATTAAAGCAACTAAAGATGGTGTTAGTGTAGCTAAAAGTTTTCATAAATTAGATGATGACATTGAAAATATTGGAGCACAACTTGTAAAACAAGTAGCAATAAAATCAGCGAATGAAGCTGGTGATGGTACTACTACTTCTACTCTTTTAGCAACTGTTATGATTGAAGAAGGAATGAAATTAATTGAAAAAGGTACTAATGTTGTTGAAGTAAAACAACAAATGGAAATAGCAGTAACTGAAGTTATTGATGAATTAAAAGCATTATCTGTTCCTGTTACTTCAAATGAACAGTTATTTAACATTGCTACAATTTCAGGAAATAATGATGAAGAAATTGGTCGTTTATTAGCAGATGCAATTGAAGAAGTTGGATATGATGGTATTGTTACTATTGAATCTAGTAAAACAGGTGAAACAATATTAGACTTTGTTGAAGGTATGCAGTTTGAAAGAGGTTATAAATCACCTTATTTTGTAACTGACAATACTACAATGAAAGCAGTATTAAATGATCCAATGATTTTATTAGTAGACGGTGTTATTAATTCAGCAGCTGAACTAGTTCCTGTACTACAAAAAGCAAGTGGTGAAAATAAATCATTAGTAATTGTAGCTGAGGAATTTGGTGAGGAAGCATTAGCAGTATTATTAATTAATAAATCAAGAGGAGTAATTAAAGCATGTGCTGTTAAAGCACCAGACTATGGTGATCGTAGAACTTTATTATTAGAAGACATGGCTACATTAACAGGTGGACAAGTTGTTAGTGTTAAAAAACAAGGTATTAAACTTGAAAAAGTTGTAGGTCCTATGTTAGAACAGTGTTTAGGTAATGCTAGAATGGTAACTATTACTAAAGAATCAACAACTATTGTTGATGGTAAAGGAAGTAGTGAAGCATTAGAAGCAAGAGCAGAAGAACTAAAAAATCAAATTGACAATGCTCAATCAATGTTTGAAAAAGAAAAACTACAAGAACGTTTAGCTAAATTAAGCGGTGGTGTGGCTATCATTTCAGTTGGTGGAAACAGTGATCTTGAAATTAAAGAAAAAAGAGATCGTGTTGAAGATGCATTATATGCAACTAAAGCTGCTTTAGCAGAAGGCATTATTCCCGGTGGTGGATGGCCATTAGCTAATATTGCTTTAGGTATGACTCAAGAAACTTTAGGTAAAAAGATTATTGCTAAAGCCATTAGTAGTCCATTCTATAAAATTATGGAAAATGCAGGATTAGAAGTAGCACCTAATACAATTGAGGAATTAATCAAATCAGTAGACTTAACATACAATGCTAAAACTAAAGAAGTAGTTAATGCTTATGAAGCTGGTATTTTAGATCCATTTAAAGTAACAAGAGTAGCACTAGAAAATGCATTATCAGTAGCTAGTACTATTTTAACTTCAGAAAGTGTTATTTTTGAAGAAAAGAAAGATGATGCACAACCAATGATGGATATGGGTATGGGATACTAATCCCTCCCATATTTATTATAGATGAAAAAGTTTGTTTTATTGTTGTGTCTTTTACCACAAGTTTTATGTTCTCAAATTAATGTTCATAAAACTGAAGATGGTTGGGACTCAATAGTAAAACAAGCTATTCTTCTAATAGCTAAAACATCTCCTACACATTATAAAATGTTAGTAGAACATGTAGATGTTATTGAATTTTGGAATAAAGATTATTCATCAAATACTGTAGTTGACGGAAAAGGAGTTGTATTAGTTTCATCAAAAGACATTAAGCTAAATAGTTTAAATAACATAGCTGCTGTTTTAGTACATGAAACTTACCATTTACATTTGATGGCTATGCCATACATTTTATCTGGTCATGAAGAAGAGTATCAAGCGTATTCATTTGAACTAAAGTTTTTAAAATTGTTGCAGAATGTTGAACCCAATTTAATTGAGTTTACAAAAGAACAAGTAAAACTTTGGAACATAAAATGAAAAAACTAATATTATTGCTTCTTACTGCTATGGTTGCAGTATTAGCCTTCACTCAAAAATCAACGTTTGTATCTAAAACATTTTTAGATTCAACCAATGTAAATTGTAAAACATTTATAAACGTTTTACAGAAGTTAAAAAATAGTCCATATTTATCATTAAATAAATAAACAATGGCTTTACCTGTATCATTTAACGAATTTAAAAATAACCCAGTAAGTGCAATAGCATTTATTATGTTATCTGTTGTGGGCTATCTTTACTATGATTCAATTTCTACTAAAAAAGAAATTTTAGAAGACTGTAAAAAAATAAGTGAAGTCCAAGCAGTTAAAATTGAAAATATGGCTCGTCAATTAAAAAGAAATGACAGTTTAGTTGCTGTTTATACTTATGAAAATCAATTTTATATGACAGCAATTGAAGGTTATAATGAAAGTTTACTACTTAAAAACAAGAAAAAATAATGGGTTGGTTTAAAGATTTAGTCGATGACAATAATTCAATTAATGAGAAATCAGTAGTTGGATTTATTGCTTTTTCATTAATGTGTATTGCATTTATTGTTGATATTATTACTGGTTATTTAGGGAAAGAATTAGTTATCAATAGAATGATCTTTGATGGTTTTATGATAATTGTATTAGGAAGTTTTGCTATTGGTTCTGTAGATAAATTTATTAATAAAAGTAAACCATCTGATAAATCAGAAGAAACAAAAGAAAACGAAGTAGGATGAAATCAAGTTTATTAGTATTATCGTTTACCACTATTTGTGCATTTGTGTGTACTTACTTTATGAAGTTAACCGCTGATAATGCTGAACAGTATCTAGCCTTGGTAGCTGTAATATTTTTTGATGGTTTCATGGGTGTGTGGGCAGGAGTAAAAACTGAAGGTTTTCAAACAAGAAAAGCATTAAAAGTACTTCAAACACTAGTAGTTTGGGTTATAATGTTAACATGCATATTAATGATTGAAATAGGATTTAAAGGTACAAGTTGGCTAAGTGAAACAGTAATGGCACCATTTATTGTATTCCAATTAATAAGTGCTTTAAAAAATGCAAATAGAGCTAAATTAATACAAAACGAGTTATTAACAATACTTCTTAATAAAATTGATCAACATAAAGAAAAATAAATATGTTATTAAAAAAAGGTGACGTAAATGAAGACGTTAAAAAATTACAAATTAAATTAGGTGTAGAACCTATAGGAACATTTGGTCCTAAAACAGAAGAAGCTGTTAAGATATGGCAAAAAACAAATGGATTAGATGATGATGGTGTAGTAGGAGATGATACTTGGAATAAAATATTTGGAGTAACTTCAACACCAACTGTAACTTCTTCATTTAAACTTGATAAATTAAAAGGACACATTCCTGATTCTGTAATAGCAGCAATTCCTGATACAGCGGCTAAGTTTAATATTACAAATGTTTTACGTTTAGCTCATTTCCTTGCACAGGCAGGACATGAATCCGGACAATTTAAAGCTACATCAGAAAATTTAAATTATAGTTCAAAAGGCTTATTAGGTATTTTTCCTAAATATTTTACTCCTGCTTTAGCAGAATCTTATGCTCGTCAACCTGAAAAAATTGCTAATAGAGTTTATGGTGGTAGAATGGGTAATGGAGTAGAAACAACAGGAGAAGGATTTAAATTTAGAGGAAGAGGTTATATTCAATTAACAGGTAAAGACAATTATACTCAGTTTGATAAAACTGTTCCAGAAGACATTTTAGTTAATCCTGATCTAGTATCAACTAAATATGCTTTAGCAAGTGCCGCTTGGTTTTTTAATAAAAATAGTCTTTGGGCTATTTGTGATAAAGGAGCAGATGAGGCTACAATAACAGCAGTAACAAAAAGAGTCAATGGTGGAACTATTGGACTACCAGATAGAATTAAACATTTCAACGAATACTACAACTTACTAAAATAAAAACAAACATGAAAAAAATCACTTTACTCGTATTAAGCATCGTAGCATTGGCTAGCGCTGCTTCAGCTCAAACTGTTAACCAAGCAGATTTCACCTCTAATCCTGATAAATTCAAAGGAATGTCAATTACTATTGATGGTGTTAATTTACATCCTAATACAACTGTACCTAGTGTAGCTGTTGGTGGTCCAGCAGTGGTTTCTGTGGGTGCTGGTTCAAGTCCTTCTGGAAATAATTTAGTAGCTAAATGTAATGCTCCTCGCAGTTATAAAGCAATTGATATTGATTTTCCATCTAACTCATCTTTTACTAAATGTTTTTACATGCTTGAATCAGTTTACAATAGTTTACCTCATGCTCAAGATGTAATTAAAGCACAAATCACTTTTAAAGGTGAACAAAAACTTGGTTATATTATTACTTTATTTAAATTATAATATTTAAAATAATTACTTATAAGAGAGCTTGGTTTTCCAAGCTCTTTTTGTTATTATATATTAAGTATAAAAAAAAATAAAAATTGGCTTTTTTAAAAAAATTTGTTATATTATATAAGATGAAAAAGTTATTATTAGTATTAACAGTAGTAGGATTAGTGGCATGTGCACCATCAACACCAAGTTCAAATAGTGAAATTGACACCACAGTTTGTGATTCAATTTATAAAGACTCGTTAACTTTGATGGATTTAATTGGAGTTAGACAAGTAGTAGAAATGGATAAACATCCAGAACGTTATTAAAAAATAACAAGCCCCCTTAGCTCAATTGGTAGAGCATCTCACTTGTAATGAGAAGGTTTTCAGTTCGATTCTGGAAGGTGGCTCTAGCGGATTAGTGTAATGGTAACACAAAAGGCTCATAACCTTTAATTCACGTTCGAGTCGTGGTCCGCTCCTAAAAATAAAGTATATGAATTTAACAAAAGCATTAAAACACAAAAAGAAACTTGTAAAGCAAATTGATGAAATGTATATTCGTTTCAGTAAGTTTAATTCAACTGTAAAAGGATCTACTGGTTATGCTCCTTCTGTTGCTTATGATGAATGGGTTAGATTAACTAATGAGTTAATTGATTTAAAAACTAAAATCCACATTGCAAACACAGGTATTGCTAGTAAGATTTTTAAATTAGGTGAATTAAAAAGCATGGCTGCTAAACTTCGTAATGTTGAAACCAAAGAAGGTGTACATCGTGACAGATATGGAGATGGTAATGAAATCGAGTATGTAGCTTATATGAACCTGTTTGATAAGGATGCTAGAGTAAAGGAATTAGAAGAGCAAATTGAAACTCTTCAAGAAGAAATTGAGGCATATAATGCTCTCACAATGATATAACCAATTTAAAGAGTAGAGTTGAATGAGTAGCACCGTCTTCGGACGTCTCTGATAGAGATTACTATCTAACGATAACATGATGCTTTGATATTGATATTGATGAATGCCTTAAGATTCAAAATTCAAGATTTAAAAAAGAAAAACTCAAAAATTAAAACTTTTCAGCAAAAGTTTAACTCTACTCTACTTTGGTTTAAAATTAGTCAGGTGGCGGAATAGTAACGTAAGTTCAAATCCTACATCTTCCGCAAAATATACAGGTGTGTAGCTCAACTGGTAGAGCACTGGTCTCCAAAACCAGGTTTGTTGGGAGTTCGAATCTCTCCATGCCTGCTCGAATGTTTTTTATAATCTTTGACATATTTATTATTGATGGTAGATATTAAAAATAATATAGATAAAATTTTATCTGGAGAAATAAAACTACAATATGGTAGTTCTATAAGAAAATATATTATATTAAATAATGTGTTTGAATATAAATGTAATAAATGTGGTATTAATGAATGGATGGGAGAAAAAATTACATTAGAAATAGAACATAAAGATGGAGATAATTGGAATAATAAAAAAGAAAATTTAGAATTTTTATGTCCTAATTGTCATTCATTAACATCTACATTTAGAAAAAAGAAAAGTATAAAACAAAAAACAAACATAAGTGATGAAAAAATAATAGAAGCGTTAAAAAATAACAAAAATATAAATCAAACACTAGTATCTCTAGGAATGGATAATTCAGGAGGTAACTATAAAAGAGTATTAAAAATATGTCAAACCAATAAAATAGAAATACCTAAAATAAAAAAAGAAGAATCAAAATATAATAAAAAATTAACTGAAAGAATTAATAACATTATAAAAGCTGAAATTGATTTTACTCAACGAGGATGGAGATTAAAAGTAGAAAAAGTAACAGGTATTCATCCACAAAGAGCAGATAAATTTATAATAAAATACTTTCCAGAATTAAAAGATATTTTGTATAAACATAAAGATAAAAAATAAATTACCTCCTCGTCTAACGGCAGGACAATTGGTTTTGGTCCAATTAATTGAGGTTCGAATCCTTGGGAGGTAACAAAGTAAGGTGGTATGTAGCCGTCATCCAATACTAGTTAAGGCTATGGGTGGAGAGGAAAGCCGAGTGGGTCAAAGCCCCTAACACCTCACCATCTTACTTTATTTGCTCCTATCGACAAGCGGTTAAGTCATGTCCCTTTCACGGACAAGTCACGGGTTCGAATCCCGTTAGGAGTACTAATAATGGACCTTTAGCTCAGTTGGTTAGTAGCAGCGCACTCATAATGCGAAGGTCACAGGTTCAAGTCCTGTAGGGTCCACTTAAAAAATTAAAAGAAGTTTGGTTTTCCAAGCTTTTTTTGTTATATTATTAGTATAAAAGGTTATGAAAGAAAAAATTAATTATGATTTAAGATCATACTCAAAAGAAGCACAAATTGCTTTTACTACTACAAGTAATTTTATTAATAATGAAGATCTATATAATAGACTCATTACAATGACTAGTATTTGTCCTAAGTTAGTCTTAGCAGGTTCAGTTTCATTACATGTTTTAGGTTTAATTACATTAGATTTTAAAACCAGAAGCGCTGATTTAGATTTTGCTTTAACAGAACCACTAACTGAAGAAGAATTTGATATTATGAAATCATTGTTTGAATTAGAAGTAGTAGATGATCCATATAATGATGAAATACTCTTAGATGAGGAAATAAATAAAACACCAACTAAAGACATACTTAATAAAAAATTAATTAGACTATGGGATCGTAAGTTGAACATTCATATTGATATTTTCAATGAACAGTATGATAATAATTTTGATACAAAACAAGAAAATTTATATCCAGTTAATTTCACACCCGGTAATAAAGATCCACAGATTGTTTATATTCAACATCCATCAAAAACAATTTCATACAAAGTACGTTATGCATTTTATGAAAGTTATAGGAAAAATAAAAAACATAAAAGTGATTGTATTGATTTTTTATGTAAAGACCATGATAAATTTGTACATCGATTACAACAACTAAGTGGAATTAAAAGAAAATTTAAGCAAGCTTTACAAATAAAATCAGCAAAATTAGAAGATTTGAGATATGTGGTAGATGAAAACACATCTTTTTAATAATATGAGTAAGAAAATAAATACACTTTGGGTTGAAAAACATCGCCCTAAAAACTTAGACACCTACATTGGAAATGAAGCCTTAGTAGAAGATTTGAAAGAATGGATTATAAATCAAGATTTTCCTAACTTATTATTACATGGTAGTCCAGGTACAGGTAAAACAACTGCTGCTAAAATTATTACATCAAATATTGATTGTGATTACTTGTATCTAAATTGTAGTGATGAAAATGGAATTGATGCTATTAGAGACAAAGTAAAACAATTTGCAAGTACAGCTACATTTAAAAAATTAAAAGTAGTTATTTTAGATGAAGCTGATTTTTTGACACTTAATGCTCAAGCTGCTTTACGTAATATAATTGAGACATTTAGTTTACAAACTCGTTTCATATTCACGTGTAATTTCGCAGACAGAATTATTTCACCGCTCCATTCAAGACTAGCAAGTTATGCGTTAAATTCGCTTACTCCCAAACAACTTTATGAACATTGTTTGAGTATACTCAACCAAGAAAATGTTGAATATGATAAAAAAGAAGTAGTATCTATTGTAAAAACATTTCATCCGGATATTCGTAAAACACTAAATAATTTACAAGCATGTGTTAGAAATAATGTATTAATAACTACTGGTAAAAGTTTTACTAAGTCAAATTATGTTCAAGACATTATTGATAAATTACAAACCAAAGACGCTTTTACTGAAATTAGACAAATTGTAGCAGACAATGGAGTAAAAGACTTTACTGAAATATACAGAGCATTGTATGATAATACAACTAATGCTAAATCTATTATTACAATTGCTGAAGGAATTCACAACTCAATGAATTCACCAGACAAAGAAATTACATTTATGAGTACAATAGCAAAATTACTTGAAAAATAAATAATTATATATATGAATAATGCACCTAAATTAAATGTAAGTCTTGATAAGACAACAGCCATGACTTGTGATGAGTGTGGACATGAAGTATTCCAAGAAGGAATGATGTTAAGAAAAGTAAGTAAGTTCTTAACAGGTAATCCTCAAGATGGACTAGTACCAATTCCAGTATTTCAATGTACTAAATGTGGACATGTAAATCAAGAATTCTTACCTAAAGAACTACAAACAAAAGATTAATGACTATGTTTGATGACATTTTATGATATTTATCATTGATGATAGGTATTTATAAGATTACATCTCCTAATAATAAGGTTTACATAGGTAAGTCTATTGATTTAGATGAAAGAAAATCTTCCTATAAGTATGAAGGAAGAAGACAGAAACAACATAAATTAAATAATTCCGTAAATAAGTACGGATGGGAAAAACATTTGTTTGAAATAATAGAAATTTGTGAAGTTGAAAATCTAAATGATAAAGAAATATATTGGATTGATTTCTATAATAGTGTAGAAGAAGGTCTAAATATAATGTATGGAGGACAAGGAGGTAAACATAGTCAAGAAGTTAAAGATAAAAAATCTAAATCAATGATGGGTAAAAAACCTTCACTTGAAACTAGACAAAAAATGAGTCAATCTAAAAAAGGACATTCAATGTATGATGAAACTTGGAGAAAAAGAATGCAAGAAGGAGCTTGGAAAAGTAAAGCTAGTTCTAAATATATTCTTCAATATGATTTAGATGGAAATTTTATTAAAGAATGGGAATCCAAAAAACAAGCAGGTAAAGAATTAAAAATAAATCCAGTAAGTATAGCTAATAACACCTGTGGTATTAGTAAAAGTGCTGGTGGTTATGTATGGAAAAACAAATAAAAAAGACACTCACACCATTCGATTGGTTAAAACAGATCACAGTTGAAAAACGTGATTGGTCATCTTTTACTGAAGAAGAACAGTCTGGTTTTAATAGTTTTATTATTAATAAGGCATTGTCATTCAATAAAAGCTATATCCAAATAGTGGAAATGGCTATGTTGTACCCAATGCCTCCAGATAAACTTTATGATTTTTATAAAGACATTATTCCAAAGAAACCAATGTGGAATAAGTGGGTAAAATCAAATGTAAAATGGGATGAGGATGAAGTTCAAGTATTAGCTACTTATTTTGAGTGTGGTGCCCGTGAAGTTAAAGAATTTTTTGAAATTTTGTCTTTAGAAGAAAAAAATGTTATATTATTAGAGTTAAAAGGTTTTGAAGGAAAAAAGAAAAATGGAAAACGAAAAAAATCAAAGTAGAATGTATCCACAATACATTGAAGATCCTCATATTAAAATGGACTATAGTTATGTTCAAGAACACACTGGAAAATCTATAGAAAAAAGTAAAGAAGAATATGAGCGTATTATGAAAAATGAGGACACTCATCGTTTGGTTCGTAAGACTGATAGTATTGTTGATGGAGTAGTAGATAGTTTTATTAGTAGAGCTAGTTTTGGTAAACAAAAATACAACAATACTATGGATCGTACTGATTTAAGTGTTGATGAATGGTTAAATCATGCTATTGAAGAACATATGGATGCTATTTTATATTTGAACAAATTAAGACAAGAACTCAATGGCAAAGTATAAAAATGTTACTAGTAAAAAGTTATATGAAATTAATCATATAACTGACAAAACAGTATCATACTCACAGTACTCAATATGGCGCAATTGTCAATACCAGTGGTATTTAAATTATGCTCAAGGTAATTATATTTACGAACCAAGTATTTTTACAGTATTTGGAACTGCTATACATAATACACTTCAGTCTTACTTAACTAAAGTATACACTGTTTCTAATAAAAAAGCTGATGAACAAGATTGGGAACAATTTTTTAAAGATGATTTCATGGAGGAATACAAAAAACAACTTAAAGAAACTAAAGGTGTACATTTTTCAACTCCTGATGAAATGAAAGAATTTTATGATGATGGTATTGAAATTATTAAAGCATTTAAAAAAGATAAGTCAAAATGGTTTGGTATTAGAAATTGGGAACTTGTAGGTATTGAAGTACCAATTATTTATAAATTAGAAGGCAAACAAAATTTGTATATGAAAGGTTTTATTGATGTTGTAGTACATGATAAAACATATGATGCTTATTATATTTATGATTTCAAAACATCTTATAAAGGTTGGGGAGACAAAGAAAAACGTGATCAAACTAAACTACAACAAATACTTTTATATAAACAATACTTTAGTGACTTATACAATGTTTCATTAGATCAAATTGAAGTTGAATTTATTGTATTAAAACGTAAAGTGTGGGACAGTCCAGATTTTAATATTCCACGTCTACAAGGACTTAAACCAGCTGCTGGTAAAACTAAAATGAAACAAGCAAATACTAACTTTCAAGAGTTTATAAATGAATGTTTTACTAATGATGGTTTGTTTATTTTAGATAAAGAATATCCTAAAAATGTAGGTACAGCTTGTAAATGGTGTAGTTTTGGAAAAAATGGTCTTTGTGATAAAAATGAAAAGAAAACAACATTTTTTTCATAAACTTTTACGTTTTTGATAAATACGTATATATTTATCATCAACAATAAAATTATGGCAACAGCAAGTAAAGACAAGAGTTTAACAAGTTTAAAACTCGAACCACAAATGTTTGAAGATTTCAAAGTTATGTGTGTAAGAACAAAATTCAGTTTATCAAAGTTGGTAGATCGTACAATGCATTATTATATTAATAATGAAGATTTCAGAAAAACAATGCATAATTATAAACATGAATTAACAGGATCAATTTAAATTAGATTTATGAATACAAAAGAAGGTTATATTCCACAAAACAAACGTAAAAAAATTATCTTATTATCAGATGACATGAGAATGCATAGTGGCATTGCTACTATGGCTCGTGAATTTGTAATAGGATCAGCTCATCGATTTAATTGGTTAAATATTGGAGGAGCTATCAATCACCCAGATCAAGGTAAAAAGTTTGATTTATCACCAGAAACTAATAAATTATTAGACATTAGTGATGCTAAAATTGAATTATTGCCTATTAATGGATATGGGGATGCTCAACTAATTAGAGATCTTTTAAAACACGAAAAGCCAGATGCGTTAATGTTTTTTACAGATCCACGTTATTGGATTTGGTTGTTTGACATTGAAAATGAAGTTCGTCGTAAAATACCAATGATTTATTTAAACATTTGGGATGATTATCCAGCACCAATGTATAATGAAGATTACTATGATTCTTGTGACGGATTATTAGCTATCTCTAAACAAACAGAGAATATTAATAAAATTGTATTGGGTGACAAAGCTCACAACAAAATTATTAAATACACACCTCATGGTATTAATGAAAATAATTTTAGACCTATTACACCTACAGATCCAGATTACATTGAATTCAAACGTTTAAAAAGTGAAGTTTTTGGAGGTAAAGAATATGAGTATGTTGTTTATTATAACGCTCGTAATATACGTCGTAAATCATTACCTGATTTAATGGCTGCCTACAGGTTATTTTGTGAACAAATTGGTGAAGAAAAAGCTAAAAAATGTGCTTTTTTAATGCACACTCAAGTTGTGGATGACAATGGAACAGACATGAAAGCTGTAGAAGATTTATTATGTAGTGAAGATTATATGAATATTATTTACTGGGATAAATTAGTATCAGTAGATGATATGAGAAGACTATATAATATGTGTGATGTAACTGCTTTAATTTCATCTAATGAAGGATGGGGTTTAAGTTTAACAGAAGCTATGATGTGTGGTAAAATGATTATTGCAAACTCAACTGGTGGTATGCAAGACCAAATGCGTTTTGAAGATGAAGATGGTAATTGGATTAAATTTGACTCAGAATTTTGTTCAAATCATTTTGGAACATATAAAAAATGTGGTGAATGGGCATTGCCTGTTTGGCCTACAAATATGAGTATACAAGGTTCTCCAATTACTCCATATATTTTTGATGATCGTTGTGACTTCAGAGATGTAGCTAAACGTTTAGTAGAATGTTATGAAATGGGAGCAGATGAAAGAAAACGTAGAGGTGAATTAGCTCGTGAGTGGGTTACATCAACTGAAGCTATGATGACTGCTGATAATATGAGTAAAAATATTATTGAAGGAATTGAAGATACATTAGAAAATTGGACACCTAAAAAACCATTTACATTCACCAAAGTAGAAGAACTACCAGTTAAAAAATTAAGACACAAATTAGTATATTAAGTTATGAGTAAACAATATGTTGTAATAAGTTGTCCTGTAGAAACATACTCAGGATACGGTGCTAGAGCAAGAGATTTTGTTAAAGCAACAATAGAAGCAAAAAAAGATGAGTGGGATGTATGGATTTTATCTCAACGTTGGGGAAACACACCTTATGGTTATTTAGATGATCATGAAGAATGGAATTGGATGAAAAAACATTTAATTGAAGGAAATCAATTAACACAACAGCCTGATGTTTGGATGCAAATTACAATTCCAAATGAATTTCAACCTGTAGGAAAATACAATATTGGTGTAACAGCCGGTATTGAAACAACATTGTGTGATCCATCTTGGATTGATGGTTGTAATCGAATGGATTTGAATTTAATTTCATCAGAACATTCAAAACAAGTATTTTTACAAACTCAAGCAGAACAACGTGACCAACAAGGTAATGTTGTTAGACATATCAAAATTGAAAAACCAATTGAAGTTATTTTTGAAGGTGTTGATTTAAACACATACTTCCATATGGATGATAAAGACATACCTGAAAATGATTTAGTAACGTATCTCGATGAAATTCCCGAGAATTTCGCGTATTTGTTTGTTGGCCATTGGTTAGGTGGGGCTTTAGGTGAAGATCGTAAAAATGTAGGGATGACAATTAAAGTATTTTTAGAAACATTTAAAAATAAGAAAAATGCTCCTTGTTTAATTTTAAAAACATCAAGTGCTGGTGGAAGTATTTTAGATAAAAATAGTATTTTAAATAAAATCAATGAAGTTAGAAAAACAGTAAAAGGTACATTGCCTAACATTTATTTAATTCATGGTGACTTGGAAGAAAAAGAAATTAATTATCTTTATAACCATCTAAAAATTAAAGCAATGATTAATTTAACTAAAGGTGAAGGATTTGGTCGTCCATTATTAGAATTCAGTGTAACTAAAAAACCAATTATATGTTCAGGATGGTCAGGTCAAATAGATTTTTTAAATCCCGAATTTACAAATTTAATTGGAGGTAAATTAACTCAAGTTCACCCATCAGCTGTTGTTCCTAACATTATTTTAGCTGAAAGCGCATGGTATACTGCTGATTATGTTCAAGCTGGACAATTATTAGTTGACATCCATGCTAATTATAAAAAATACATAGATAAAGCAAATCGTCAATCATTTTACAGTAAAACTAATTTTAGTTTTGAAAAAATGACAGAAAAATTAGGTGAGTATTATAAACAGTATGTTAAAGAACAACCTAAATTAGTGTTACCACAATTACCACAATTACCTAAATTAAAGAAAATATAATGGAAGATAAATTAGTAAAATGTAGTCACTGTGAAAGTGAAATGTGTTACGCAACTCCACTAAATGAAACAGCTTGGGCATATAACTGTCCAAGTTGTGGATTTACCGCTAATGATTTTATCAAAGACGGTGAGTATGATGTAGAAAAGTTTGAAGAAACAATGCCCGAACTTTACAAAGACCTAAAATCAATAGACACTGAAGGTAAAATATGGTATCCACTTGTTATTGAAAATGAAGAAGGTATTGTATTCATTGATGGATCAACTAAAGACAATTGGACTTGGTCAGCAATCAAAAATAGAGTATTAACAGAAGAAGAAAAGAAAATTTATGTTGAGCAAGATAAAGAAATACCTAAACATAAATCAGACACAACAACTAAAAGAAATTTTGGAAAAGTTGGTTTTCTTGAAGCAATTTCTTATATTAATGCTGTATGATAAACATTAGTTTTGCTATTACCGCTTGCAATGAAACAGCGGAACTAAAACGTTTAATAGATCAACTCATTAAATGTAAAGTTGATAGTGATGAAATCATTATCCAAATTGATACTCCCAACGCGTCCCAAGAAATGTTAGATTTAATAAGTAATTTTGAAAGAATTGAAAGAGTATTTAGTGAATTAAATGGTGACTTTTCTACTTTTAAAAATAATTTAAAAAAACATTGTAAAAAAGATTATATTTTCTTTATTGATGCTGATGAAGAGGTAAATAAAGATCAAATTGATTTAATTCGTCAAGTGATAGAACTTAATCCAACAATTGATTGTTATTTAATACCACGTATTAATACAGTAGCTGGTTTAACTCAAAAACATATTGGACAATGGGGATGGAGAGTTGATGAACACAATAGAATTAATTTTCCTGATTATCAATATAGAATTTGTAAAAATAAACCAGAAATTAATTGGATTGGTAAAGTACATGAAAAATTAGAAGGTCATACAAATATGGCTTTACTACCAGCTGAAGACATTTATGCTTTAGGTCACCATAAAACAATAACTAAACAAGAAAAACAAAATGCCTTTTACGACACAATCTAATCCACTCACATTTTGTATTAGTACTTTTAACAATTTAGAGTACTTAAAACTAGCTGTAGAATCAGTTAGAAAAAATAGTTTTTTTGACAAAGCACCATTTATCATTCATGCTGAAAATTGTACAGACGGAACAGATCAATGGTTGCGTGATAATAAATTAAAATACAAATATGAGTATTATATTGACAAAAATAATTCATCTAAAGGAATTGGTGGTGGAATGAATTTTTGTGCTGAAAAAGTAACAACAGAATATATTATGTTTTTACATTCTGATTTTTATGTAAGTAATAATTGGGATTTAGCTTGTTTAGAAGAAATTCAAAAACATAAGGAACCAACTTGGGTATTTAGTCATAGAATAGAACCAGATATGTTTGGAAATGGTCAATCACGTCCTGGAACAATTATTGTTCCTAAAAATATTTTTGGTTCTCACTATGATGATTTTGATAAAGAAATACTAGAAGATTGGATGGATCAATTTGTTAGAAGTAACAATTTTACTATTCCTAAAGCTGAAGGTGTGAGTGGTTTGATTCGTAAATCTGATTGGGATAAAATTGGAGGTAATGATCCACAATTTAGTCCAACATCATGGGAAGACATGGATTTATTTTTACGAATGAAAAACGAAGGTTATAAATTTGTGTTAACTTCAAAATCAATGGTATTTCATTTTGGAGCTAGAGGTTCTCATAGATTAGAAGAAAATAATGGTAAATCTTCAGAAAGACAAATAAAATCTGAAGAAATAAATAGATTAAAATTTTTCAACAAATGGGGAGGAATGCCAATATTTGATGAATATGGAATGATAAACGATATTAATTAATAAATAAACAACATGGGATTATTACAACATCACAACGTACAAGATTACATTACCAAATATAATTTGGTTAATTTTGTAGAAACAGGAACAGGACCAGGATGGTCTTTTTCTTACAGCCTTGGACTTCCTTTTAAAAAGTGGCTATCAACAGAAGTTCATAAAGAAACATATGATACGTATTGCACACAATTTATTAATGAAGAAAAAGGTATAACACTTTACAATATGGAAAGTGAAGATTTTATTAAAGGGCCAGTGGCTGAACTTGATAAAAAACCTACATTATTTTTCTTAGATGCTCATTTTCCAGGAACATCAACTGGTGGTGGGTATGATACAGAAAAAGTAGACAATATTAGAATACCACTAGAAAAAGAATTAAGAACTTTAATTTCAGTTAGAAACTGTAAAAAAGATGTTTTTATTATTGATGATTTGAGAATATACATTGATGGACCATTTGAAGGTGGAAATTGGACTGAAAGAAATGTATTAGGTGGAGATGGAATTGATTTTGTTTATGATTGTTTTGGTGACACTCATAATATTGAATTATCTTATAAAGATCAAGGTTATATTATTATTACACCAATTAAATAAATATGGTAAATACTATTGATTTTAATGGAATGTTGTATCCAAAATTTCAAACTGAAGGTTTCGCGGCTAGATTTGCTTTTCCGTTTGCTCAACAAGTATGTAAAGGAGAAGGATATGATATTGGATGTATGAAACCAGAATGGTCATTTGAAGGTTCAACACCTATTGATTTAAGTTTTGATGATGGTTACCATGCTACTAATTTACCTAAACAAAATGTTGATTATATTTTTTCTAGCCATTGTTTAGAACATATAGTTGATTGGGTAGGAACTATGGATTATTGGTATGAAACATTAAAACCAAATGGAACTTTATTTTTATATCTACCTGATTATTCTCAAGAATATTGGAGACCATGGAATAACAGAAAACATGTTCATATTTTTAGTCCTACTATTATTAAAGACTATTTAATAAATAAAGGATATAAAAATATTTTTGTATCTGGAGTAGATTTGTACAATGCTTTTATGGTAATGGCTGAAAAATAATAGTTTATGGATAAAAGACAAATAAGTTCAAATCCAATTGGAGGAACACTATTACAAGAACATGCTTTAACTTCACTAGTTAATATATCAAAAATGACTAGTGAGTTAAAAGGATGTATTGCTGAGGTAGGGGTATATAAAGGAGGATCATTATTAAAATTAGTTAATGAATTTCCTAATGATCAAATTTATGGTTTTGATACATTTGAAGGAATGCCTGAAGTAAGTGAATATGATAATATTCATATTGAGGGAGATTTTTATGATACTTCTTTTGGAGAAGTTAAAAATTTATTTATAAATAATTCTAATGTTACTATATTAAAAGGAGAATTTCCTAAAACAAACTCAAATATCGTTAAAGATAAAATGTTTAAGTTTGTACATCTAGATGTAGACATTTATTCAAGTTATAAATTAGGACTTGAATTTTTCTATCCTAGAATGGTAAAAGGTGGAATTATTTTATGTGATGATTATAATGCTGGTTCATGTTTAGGAGCTAAAACAGCTGTTGATGAATTTGTAAATAAACATGGGCTGACATTAATGTATGGTGAAGATTGGCAAGCTTATTTTATAATATGATTTTTACAAACGTTAGTTGGATTGGAGATTTTTTTATGTTATGGCCTGTAGCGTCATGGTACTATAAAACACATAATGAAAAAATACATTTTGTAGTTTCACAGAATTATTACATGTATGATAAAGTTAAAAAATTCTTAGAACATCAAGAGTTTTGTGAAAAAGTAACTTTAATAGATATAGGATCAGATGCTTGGGACTTAAATAATTGGAGATTCAATCCAGCTGATTTTGGTATAGAAGGAAAATATTATAATTTTGGTTTTGTACCTGGAACTAGTATAGATGTTTACATGTCAGAGTATTATGCTAAATTAAATAATTTAGATTATGATCGTGAAATGACATTAAAACTAATTAATTTTCCAGATACTATTATATATTCAAAAGTTACTATTCCTGTAGCCCACCAATTAAATGGATTTTGGGGACAATGGAAATCAATGATGCCTTTTGATATTGTTGAATTAGACACAAACTCAAGTTTTGAAGAAAATGTTTATAAGGCGTATCATGCTGATGAACGACATTTAGGAAGTAGTTCTTTACCTATAGTATTAGATATGTTAGGTGTAAGATCAACAATTTATGCTGGTCAAGGTTTTCCAGAAAATGTATTTTTTAAACAAAATCATAATATTATAAAAGTATGAAATTATTAAGTTTGATTCCAAATTATGGGACTCACCAAAATCACTTTTTAGAAAAAATATTAGAAGAATACTCTAAATTTACTAAAATTGAAGTTGATGTGGTTTTATTTACTACTGAAGATTTTATATATAATGGACCAGTAAATGTAGATATTATAAAATACAATGATAATATTGGAACAGCATTGTCTATAGAACCTAGAAATTATGCTTTCAATAATGTCAATAAGTATGATTTATATATGCATCAAGAAAATGATACTTTAATAACTGAAGATAATGTATTAGCATTTATTGAAGGTCAAAATAAACTAAATTCAGAAACACCTGATGTTTATATTCATGGTTTTGTAAGATATGAAAATACTAATAACAACATTTATTTAATAGATATGCATAAAGCTAATGTGCATTCTATAGGTAAAATAATTAATAATAAGTTAGAAGTAGACAATGTACATCAAGGTGGATGGATAGTGAACAATAATCAATTAAATATTCTAAAAAATAAAAATATAAATTATGGCACTTCATTAGAAGACTCATGTAGTAATTTTTATTATTCTCCAAAATGGCCAGGTCATCAACAAGGTATACCTAAGTATATTTATGAAGATTTAATTTCACGGTCTATTATATTTCATATGCCTAATAAATACTCAACTTTAGATTCTAATTATTTAACACTTGACGAATTAATAAAATGAGAGTACTTTTTATATCAAAAGCAGACTTACCTGACTTTCAAAGTGATATGATATTCCATGGTGGTCGTTCAGTATTAGGTGAAAATTTTATAGACTATAATAAATTATGGTATATGTATAAAAATGATAAAAACCAATATTGGAATACACGTGTGCCTGAAAATGGAAGAAGCTATGGAAGAGGATTTACATTATATGGTCAATTTGATAATATAGATGTAGACCGTAGTAATATAAAAGAAAAAATAGAAAATCATTTTTTTGATAAAATAATATATGGTTCTTTTACAAGATGTTTGGATTTTATTGAAGATGTTGTTAAATTCTATAGTAGAAAAGACATTATTTTAGTAGATGGAGAAGATGATCAAAATATTAGAGAAGATGTTTTACAATATGGAACATATTATAAACGTGAACTAGTATTTAAACCAACTGATTTTATTAAACCTATATATTTTGCTATTCCAAAATATTTAATAGTACATAAAATGCCAAATAAATCACAAGACTACGCTACAATAATACCAGGTGATTTATCAACATACATTTATGATGATGAAACAAGTTATTTTGAAGGTTATCAAAAATCATGGTTTGGTGTTACATTTAAAAAAGGTGGATGGGATTGTTTAAGACATTATGAGATTTTAATGAATGGTTGTATTCCATTTTTTCCTAATTTAAATGAATGTCCAGAGTATACTATGTTTACATTTCCTAAAGATTTAATTATAAAATGTAATTCTAATATAAGTGAATTAAATGAAGATGATTTAATAAATTATACAAATCAATTAATAGATTATACTAGAAATTATTTAACAACAGAAAAATTATTTAATTATATAATAAATGACTAATTTAGTAGTAATGCCTAATTACAGAAAAACAGGACCTGAGCCGTTATTTGTAACAAATTGTAAAAAAGCATGGAAATCATGGTGTGAACAAAATAATTGTAAGTTTTTAGAATTAAATGAACCTATAGCAGATTTTGAATCAATAACTCCACAAATGCAAAAAATGTGGACATTAGACATATTATTATACAATAATATTGAATTTGATCAAGTAGCACAAGTAGACTATGATACATTTCCTTTACCACATTGTGGTGATTTTTTTAGTAAAACCAATAATAAATTTGGTGCTGTATTAGATAATGGTTTTGGTCCATCTTTAAATAGATCATCAAAAATGGTTCAAAAACATTGGTACAATGATATAACAGTAAATTGGGATAATTATTTTAATTCTGGTTTTATTATTTATAATAAAATACATGAACCTGTATTTAAAGAAATACAAACATTTTATAAAGAAAAATCATCAGAATGGTGTTCAATAAACAAATCACCAAATTTAACTGATGATCAAACTTTATTGAATTTTGAATTAAGAAAACAAAATTTTGATGTAGTTTTATTAGACCGAAGTTATAATGTACTTGATTGGCATTGTAAAAACTTTTTTGCTAATTACATTGATGATTTAGGAAGAGAAATAAACGCTGTTGACAATATTAGAGACTGTATTAATATTTTTCATATTACTGGAGATGAGAATTTCAGAAATTTAGCGTCAACTTTTTTAATAGATAATTTTTATACAAATGTTAGATAGATTACAAATTTTAAACTACGATGGATTTAATCCAAAATTTATTGTTGATGTTGGAGCACACATTGGTGATTTTGCTAAAACATGTAAATCACTATGGCCTCAAACTGACATACATATGTTTGAAGCTAATCCAAATGCTGAAGAAATACTAAAACAAACTGGTTATCCATATACTATAGGACTACTTACAGATAATGTAGGAGACAAACATACTTATTATATGACAGATAAATGGTTGTTAAGTTCTGGAAATTCAATTTATAAAGAAAATACATCAGATTTTGATGAACAATATTTAGTAAAAACTGACTTAATTTCAAACACATTAGATAATTTATTAGATAATAGAGATATTGATTTATTAAAATTAGATACTCAAGGATCTGAAATAAAAATATTAAATGGTGCTTTAAAAGCAGTTAGTAGAACTAAATACATATTAATTGAATGTAGTGTCTTTGAATATAATAAAGGCGGATGTTTAATTGGTGATGTTTTTCAATTTATGAATGAACATAACTTTAAATTAAAAGACATAGTAGATTTAAGT
>Ga0209088_10000298_pt1 | contig 36185 bp, 56 predicted proteins | sample S_140625_EF_Meta_FD_187324 | JGI IMG/M metagenome (GOLD analysis project Ga0209088, IMG submission 187324) | Freshwater microbial communities from Lake Simoncouche, Canada to study carbon cycling - S_140625_EF_MetaG (SPAdes) (version 2) | ecosystem: Environmental > Aquatic > Freshwater > Lake ... | reverse complement strand
GCTCAAATGGCTTGAGGCCGAGGGCTACATAGAGAGGTTCTACGACTCCAATAACGAGTTATGCGTCCGAATCTGCGAAGGAGCAGAGGATTGTGAAGTATGAGTGCAGACCAAGTTGCAGATTTGAGGGAGAGGCTCGCAAGAATCGAGGAGAGGCAAGTTGGGTTGATTTCAATTTTAGAGCGTCACACCAGCGAAATAGCTCAATGGACAGCCAAGATCAACGGAAAGGTGGACACCCTAGAGAGGGAGTCGCACACCATCAAAACTAAGCTATGGTTGGTTGCGCTAGTGTCGGGGGCAGTCTTTTCTACGATTTGGGAACTTATAAAGGTGCGGGTGTTCCCACGATAATTTGACACAAGCAAAGGAGATTATGAAAAACACACTTTCTAACGAGGTTTCAATCTAATGGCCGCCGTCACGATTGGCACGGCAGGGCTTTCTTTCGGCTTGGTTGCGGAAGCTGGAATCGGACTGGTTCAGAGCTTTTCAGAGGCTCGTAATGTGGAGAAGAACGAAGTGCGAAATAATTCGGGCGATATAGTTGCCATCGGATACTTCAACGCCACGACCTCCTATTCCCTCTCAGTTGCTATTACTGGCTCGTACAATGTGACCGCAGGGGCGGCACTTGCGGCCTTGGCAAATGCAACCACCCTCGGCACAACTCGCATTGATTCCATCACGCTTAACAAGTCTAACGATGCGTTCGTGACCCTTGATATCTCGGCTACTGGCTATCCGAATGTAAGTTAAAGAGGTTCTACACCTCTTAATGAAATCCTAAACTTATGACCGAAGCCTACTGGGGAACGACTAATATAAAAGTGGCGAGTGCCGTTGCTTCCTTTGGGGCAAAGCCAAGACAACTTGACCCGGTAACGAGGACAATCAAAGAGGACGGAAGCACCCAAGCGACCTTCTGGTTCGAGGTTGGTGCAGGGGCAGAGGCAAAGGCAGAAATGGAACGCCCTTGGTCTGAAATGAAAAGCGACCCAGAAAGCCCTATTAGGTATGTTAGGGCGGCACTAGAGAATAGAGAGACTTTTCTCGGATTGCTCAAGAGATCGGTCGCTGTGAAGGTCGTGCAAACAAAGGGCGGGCAAACTCTACTCATCTCAGAAAACGCAACCTCGGAACAACGAAGGGCAATTCTAAAACACTTATGAGCATATCCCTCGATGAAGAATTAAACTCGGCCTTTGTAGCCCCAGACAAAGAATATATGGGCGAAAAACTTGCGCCCTACACGGAAGGCTCAAGGTTGCTCCTTTTGCAAGTAAGGGACGACAACGACTCCTCGATCTACTTTATCTGGTCGTTCATCTATATGCACATTCAGATTGCCAAGAGTAGGAAAGAGGCGATCAAACTGGCTTGGAATCGGGACTTGTTTCGTGAGAAGATTATGGACTTTATTGATGGCAAGACAGAAGCAGACCGAGATGCGGCCACAAATATAGTCTCTAATATGATCGAAGAAGCAAGCAAAGGCAGGGTTGAAATAATCCCAACACCTAATAGCCCAGACTTGGGAAACGCCTAACGCCAGCGGCAACTGCAAGTTTCGTCTTTCCGCTGGCAGAAAAAACAGGATGGGACATAGATTATATTCTGTGGCAGATTCCATTAAGTCTGCTAATCCAAGCCACTCACGCTTTCCTTTGGTCGTCTGGCGCAAAATGCAGAAGGCTTACTAGCTCCCAAGGCGAAGATAGGCTAGAACTTGAAAAGCTACTAGGCTTAACATAAGAACAATAATATGATGTCTATTGAACTACTGAACCACGATAAGTTTGTTCTAAGACTCCAACAATACAAAGATGCCTCAAGAAGAAATATGGCTAGAGTTATCAATGACAAATTGGGCGATGTTGCGGTTAAGGCAATAGGAACAACATATCGAACCAATACAGCCAAGATTGCGTCTGAAATTCAACGAGTAGAGGGTCGAATTGTTACCAAAAAGGTGTTCAAGCCGTTTGGACTTACAAAATCCGGCAAGGTTAGGAAACGCAAGATTGGTGAATATGCAGTTGGATACAAGGCGAAATCAGTAAGTTATGCCGGAACATATAAGCTAGTGAATTGGCTATTGAAAAACCGAGGATTGCCAACACTAGGAAAAACAAAACTTGGTTTCGGTGGTCTTGGTATGTCTGGAGGCAACCCCCCCAAGGTCGGAACGATTGGGGCGTTGGCAAGAAGGCTGGTTGCTGGAAGGAAGCGATCAATAAATTATATACGCAACGGATGGGCGGCGGCGGCGGCGGTCTTTGGCAAGAGGGCAAAACTAACTAGGGGTGATTACAGCTTGGAAGCTATCAAAAGGCTGGGTGGGGGAACAAAGGCAGAAAGCGACAAGGCAAGAATGGAGGGGATGATCTTTAACCGTGCGGGGGATTTAGACACAAGATACTACCCAGTAAGGAAACGAGCGATCTCTGGGGCAGTTGCGGTAGGCAAACCCGGACTAGAAGAAGCCGTTGAGATAGTTATGAAAGATATGGCCGTCTACCTTGCACGCGAAAACAAGGGGTCAAGTGACAAACTGAAATTGTAATATGGCAGACGCAACCCAAGAACTAATGCTTCGAGTCCGAGGGGACAATAGCGGAGTAGATAAGGCCATAGATGGAACGAGGCAATCTCTTGGTCGGCTAGGCATAAGCACAGAGAAGGCCAATCGTGCCGTTAGGAGCTTGGCCTCTGTTATGAGGGAGGGGCAAGACCCAGCCCTTGCCTTGGCTGGTTCGCTAGACAGCCTAGCTAGGGCGTTGGGATTAAGTCTTGGGGCTTCCGTTGCCGTTGTGGGCGTTGTGGAGGTTATAAAGTCATTCATCAAAAATGCTGATGATATGAACAAATCTACGGAATCCCTCAACAATGCTCTGGCAAACTTTCGCTCTCAAGCTACAAACCTAAACCTTGATGGGGCTATCGCCCAGATTCGTAGCCTTACAAAAGAATTGGATGCGGCACAAAAGATTGGAAGTAGTGGAACGGCAGACAAGTTCTTCGCAACTATTGGAGACGCTTTCTTTGGTGGGGCGCAGATGAAATCAGACATCGCCCAGCAAGGGGCAAGGCAGGCAATTAAGAGCGCAACTGCCATCGCAGAGCAATCGATTGTGGAGCAGGGCAGACTACAAATCTTAAAACTAACCAACAAGGTTGAGTTCGATAGACTAGCTATTTCAAAAAGATACAACACAGAGATTCAAAAGGCACAAGAGATAGGCTTGAGCCAGCTTTCAATCCGTGAACTAGAATTTCAAAGAGCAATCGACCTTGAGCAAGTGGATATTGCGGCCGCCAAAGAGATGCAATCACAGCTTGCAAAAGAGGATGAGGAGAGGGCAAAGCTAGCGGAAAAAGAAACTGCAAGGCAAGAGGAGCAACAAAGAACAGATCAAAAATTGCACGATGAAAGAATGAGGCAGATTCAAAAGGAGACAGACGCAAGAGAAAAATATATTAGGGGTGGATTTGAGGGTTCTGGTAGTCTCCTTGACAAAATATCCGAAGCCGCAAAAAGGAGAGGCCGTCCAGATATCGTAAGAAACATTGAAGCCGAGAGGGCAAGTCAGCTTAAACAAACTGATGTAGCTCTTTTGGGGAGACTTGGAGAGCCAACTGGTGAGAGGGGATTGATGGGCTTTGAAAGGGGTCAAATAGAAAGACAACGAATCACCTCTTTTGCTGGTATGGAGGGCGAGAATCAGAGACAACAGAACGCAAGTCTTTTCCAGCAAGTTGATTCAGTAAGAATGTTAATGGTGAACATTCTGCAAGTAATAAATAACAAGCTAGGAGTTCCAATTTTGAGGAGTGCAAACTAAATGAGCGCATTGATTGTTGGCTCATCTCTTGCTAGCGGTCAGAAAGTATTGAGAAAATCTCAAAGCTCAAGCGAGGTCGATGGGCTGGTTACAATTACAGAAACATACGCAATCCGCACAGAAAATGCCGGTAGTCTTGAGCCAGATCGCAATACGAGTCACGCCAGCTTCTCTACTGCCAGCGTAAAGTATGCTCGTATGCTTGTTGAAACGACAAGGGTAGAGCCTATGGATGGAGGGATTGCCAATCTCATCGTCAATTATGTTGGCTTAGACTACGCCTCTGGATTACCCCCAGCCTATATCACCGTAGTCGGCCAACCCGGAGTCGGCGTGTTTGGTGCAGATGCGTCAGTTGTCGTCAAATATGTCAGCGAAGATTCACTATTTAATACGCTAAAAGGGCAGGTCTTAAGCCTTGCCATTGGAGGCTCTAACCTTATTTTACCCACAAAAAGGCTAATGCCATCCTCAATTAACGGAACGGCCATGCCGCCAAATCCAAGACAAAGAGAATATCGCAGAAGCCCCAATCTTTCTGAAGTAATTGCTCAAGACGCCGCCACTAATGCACGATTAAACCAAGGTGTTATATATTCTGGCTCTGTCTCGTATTTTGCCCCGAACATTGAATGGCTTTATGCAGGCTATGTTCAGACTGGAATTAGTTTTGCACGGCGTGGTTTATTTAATCAAGTTGAAGAACAATTTACAGAATACTTTAGAGGGACAGATGGCTTTTACACGACTGATGGGCTTGTAAATGTTAATCGAGTTCAGTCATTTAATAGGGGCTATAACTTCCCATTTTAATAAATGTCACTCCTACCGCAATCAGTTAGTCGGCCACTACGCAAGATTAATCCGACTCCCGCTGGCGTGGGGATCGGCGCGGAATATATAAATAGCATCATAGATAGGATTGAAGATTTGGTTCTAACAGTCCAATCACAAAAGCCAGTAGCAGGCAACAATATCCAAATTAACTACACGGCTCAAGGGGCGGTCATCAACGCAGTCGTGGAATGATTGCTCCCAAAATCCCGCTAGTAAAGGATGGTCAAATCCTATCGACCAATCTGGTTAACTCTATGATTGCTAGGATTGAATATGCGGCTGATCTACTGCGCCAATATAAATGTATATCGGGTGGAGAGGAAATCTATGTTGAGCCTCACTTTGATGGTACAAGGGTTAGCTATGTTCAGCGGGTGGCTGGTGGTGCTACTCCCTTGCAACCGATTGTAGTCCCAAGCAAGTATCCGTTTCCGGGATTTCTTGGCAAAGGTTTGTTTAACTATGTAGTGTATAGCGATTTGGACTCTTGTGTATTCGGGCCAAATCCACCCCCAGACGGAGTGGCAACATTTGAAGCCACCGAAACTGAAAACTTTTTTAAGTGTGTTGCGGTTACAGGGGCAAATATGAGACTTCTTTATCAAGTGGGAACTGTGTATAATATACCCGGATTAGTTGCCGCCTTCCCTGTAATTATTAGCAACACCCGAAGATGTGTTAACGGAAACGCGGGATGCGGAAATCCTAGCGGGCAACTCGTTAGGCTTGACCTTTCAAATTCCCTATAATTGACACTCACCCCACCTAAATGGCCTCTACCCTAGATGTATATATCGACACGGCTTCTGGAAGCCTTTTAGACGGCGGGAGCGTAATCGGCGGTGCGTTGCCCACGCTAACCCGCAACGACACTTACACGCTTCGTTTGCGCTTGCTTGAGAAACAGCCCAACGGTTCACTAGACGACATCGATCTGTCTAGCTCCTCCATTAAAGCCGCTATTGGCAACATTGAAGAAGCACCCTCCAGCGGGTCGTTTAAGTTAAATATCAACGGCATTACATCCTCAGCTATTCCATTCAATGCCACCGCCGTCTGCGTGTTTAACGCCATCTCGAACAATGTCTCTACGGTTGCCCTTTACGGAAGCGAATCTTTTGGCTCGTATCTATTGACCGCCACACAGCCCAACACGGCCATGTCGTTTGGGTCGGAGGCTTTCACACTTTTCCCAAGTAGTTCTGTTCTGGTTGGAACACGCAGAAACCCAGCCCCCAGCATTGAGGCACAGCAAGTTGTCAGACTTGTGCGTAATCCCATTGTTTATGCAGATACCTTCACGACCTCGCCTACTGCTGGTGAGATTGTTCTAACAAAACTACAAGATGGGTCTGCCACCCAAAACGAAACTTACGAGCTAACAGTCGGCCCAAGGGTCTTGGGTGGTTCTTATGCTTTGGCGTTTGGCGCAAACTCTACCACCGCCATAGAGCTTTTTACGACTGCCGTTTCTGTTCAATCGGCGATTAGCTCTGGCATCAATACGATCACATCAAATGTGTCTGTCGCTGATAACGGCAAGTTGGGCTACATCATATCTTTTACTGGTCGATTTGCATTAACAAATGTTACCACCCCATTAACCATAGATTCTACTGGCGTTAATTTTATTCCATTTCAACAAACTACGCTAACCATTAACACGGCAGAGGTTGCGGATGCCTTTGCCGATTCTGGTGAAACCACTATTTCTCCCACCCTAGAAATTGAGCTTACGCAAAACGGAACACCTAAGACAGTTTATCAGGGTAATGTTACAATACGCAAAGATTTGATTACGGACGGAAGCACCGTTCCGGGCGCACAAGCTAGTTATTATACTAAAGCACAAGCAGACGCCGCCTTTGTAAGCAGTCAAAATGATGTCGGGTTTTATGGCACTACTGCAATATCAAGGCCATCCAATACAAATGTAGTTAGTGCATTGCTAAATCTTGGTCTTATTGCAAACACCGTCACCCTTGGGGTGAGTGTAACCTTCCCGACCGTTGCGCTTACTGGTTCGGCGATCACGGTTACAGACAACATACCTTTTGTTTTGGGAACAACTACCGGTAATCAGTTTGGAACAACCACCTCTCAAAAACTTTCTTTCTTTGGCTCAAGCCCCATTATACAGCCCACATCTACAAATGTAGTAAGTGCTTTGGTAAGTCTTGGATTGATTGCCAGCACGGTTACGCTTAATGAGCAGGGCGGGAGTTTCCCGACCGTGGCCTTGACTGGCTCTGCTATTACTGTAACGGACAACATTCCATTTGTATTTGGAACAACCAATGGTAGCAAAATTGCAACAGCCACAACTCAAAAACTTTCTTTTTTTGGCTCGACTCCCATTGTCCAGCCTGCATCAAACAATGTTGTTTCTGCCCTAGTAAATCTTGGCCTAATTGCAACATCGGTAACGCTAGGCACTCCTACAAATGTTGTAACCGATTGGACTGGGAATATCTCTGCAACCACAAGATTCTTGGCTGACTCGTCTGCAGTAACTTCGGTTGATTGGGGGAACAGGATTCTTAAAACCTCTGGTGGTGTTACTGCGGTTAATTGGCAGACAGGGGCTTTTGGTTCTGGCCCAACTGTTGTAACCATAGCCGCCAACAATGTTGCAATATCTGGCAGTTATTACATTGCAATGGGAACTGGCAATGGTGCTTTCAGAACTTTATCAACAACTGCCTCTATTGCTTTTGGGAGTATTCCAAATAACTCCTCAACCTCAGTTTCAGTAGTTGTGACTGGTTGTGCATTAAATGACATTGTTCTGCTTGGCTTGCCAAGCGCAATTTCAGGTGGGCTTTCGTTTATAGGCCATGTAACTACTGCAAATGGCGTTGAGGTGGATGCAGTCAATGCCACCAACAGCACAATCAATCAGTCCACACAAACATTCCGAGTTACGGTTTTAGATTATGCCTAGTTTTTCTGAGGTTTCACTTGCGGAGGGGTCTATTGGCGATCAAAGCATCTTCACGACCAATCTAGGGTTATGGCTTAAAGCTGATGCCGGAGTAACACTCTCTGGGTCAAATGTAGACACTTGGGCAGATCAAAGTGGCAATGGGAAAGATGCGACTGCAAGTGGCACGGCAAGGCCAACATATCAAAGTAGCGGTATTGGTGGGAGGCCAGCAATAAGTTTCAATGGAACAACAAATCGCATGACTGGCTCGCAAGTATTGACGACTGCCCCCGCCACAGTATTCGCAGTAGTTAATTTTTCCGTCTTTCAAGAGATTGGAAGCATTTTTCAGCAAACCAATTTTGCTCTTTATAGAGGATTCCAACCCGGATCAAATACTGGATTCAGAATCTTTAACGGAGTTAACCTTTCATCATCCAACACAATCCCTAACGGCACGGCAGTCTTACTAGAGGGCGTGGCAAATGGGGCAAGCTCGCTCCTCTTTTCAAATGGGGTTCAAAGAGCTAGCGGGGATGCGGGGAGTTCCGGAATATCTGGTGGCTATGAATTAGCAAGTAATTCTGGTTCGCCAAAAACTATGGTCATTGCTGAGATTTTAGTTTATAGCACTAATCTTGGAACAGATGATCGTCAGTTAGTTGAAAATTACCTAAACACCAAGTACACTATTTATTAAGGCGATTGCTTTTGTTGCCCTTGACACCCCCCCCTTCAATATGAACACACTCCTATCCTTCATTCAATCCCAAGACATTTTTGCTTGGGTAGGTGCGCTGGTTGCCTTGCTCTCTGCCGTGATTGCCGTTGCCTCTTTGATACCCGGTGACGAGCCAGAGAACACACTTCAAAAGATTGTCGATTTCCTCTCCAAGTTTTCACGGAAATAACAATGTGGGAGGCCATTCTCGCCTCGCTTGCTGGTGTAATTGGAATCATCGCTTGGTGGACGAAGAACCGAGCCAAGACAAGAAAAGAACGAGACGATGAAGAAATTGCTTACCACCGCCGTCTACGAGATTCGGAAGTGGATAGCTGGATTCATCGTCGCTAGTTTGCTTTGTGGGTGTGTAACAACCCGCCCTTACGACATTGGGCAAACGCCACACCAAGACTCGATCTCGGACTTCATCATGCGATGGGACAAACTCGACCGAGCAAAAGCCAGTCCACAAGAATACCGAGAGTTGTATGCACAAACGCTCAAGGCGTTATCTCGATCAATGGAAGAAACAGAACGATGCAAGTCGAGGCTTGACCAGCAATGACGATTCGGGAGGCGGTGGAAAGGTCAAGAGGCCACATCGAAAAGTGCGAGCCTAGTTTTGGGAAGCGGGTGGGGGCTTGGTATAGCGAGTTGATGTCTAAAAAGATTCCAGTTTTGATCTACTGCTCGGTGCGTACCCCCCAAGAGCAGGAGGAACTATACAGCCGTGGACGCACGAAGGCTGGGGTCAAAGTCACAAACGCACGAGGAATACCCCCGCAATCGCTCCACATTGACCAAGGTAAAGGCTCTCACGCCATTGACTATGTTCCCCTTGCTCGCACTCCCAGCGGTGATTTAGTGGCTTCTTGGGATGATGACCAAGGCTATTCAATCACCCGCAAGATTGCGGAGAAGCACGGCCTTCGAGGATTAGATTGGGAACAGCCCCATCTTGAGGATTCAAACATTTCTGGATGGCGGGAACTTGTCTCGCCACAAAAGCAAGGAGTGAACAAGCAAAAGATTTCCCTAGTCAACAAGCGTCCGTGGTCTAGCAGATAAAGGATGACATCAGAGCAGGGCGTGGAGAAAACTAGCGAGGAAGTTTTTACAAAGAAGCATGACCTCCATCTCACTACCTTGCAAATGGCGGCGGTCGAATCGATGGAGAGGAAATATAAAAAAGGGGTGGTAGAACACGGCGGGACAAAATTATGGGAGATGCCCACCGCCCGACTCGTAGAGAACGCAATCGAGGAGGCGACCGACCAACTGACCTATCTCCTCACGCTTCGCCAGCAAATGCACATTGTGATGGAACTTGCTAGGGATGGATGCACGGATGAAACATTGACAAATCCTAGAGCTAGAGAGTGTTGTAATTTAATTTACACAACTTTAACTGGACAATCCAAACCCCAATTATGAAGCCAATAAAGTTTGTCGCTTGTGGTGATATCCACGGCGATGAACAAGACGCTCCCTCGGTGAAAGCCCTGCTCGCTTTTACCAAGGAATACATCGGCAAGGATGGCGGGCTTGTGGTCTGCATCGGCGACCTCTGGGACTTCCGAGCTATTCGCAAGGGGGCAGGAGACGAGGAACAAGCATCGAGTCTGCAAAAGGATTGGGACGCAGGGGAGGAGTTTATTCGAGAGTTCTTTAAGTTTGGGGATGAGAGAATCTTTTTAAGGGGCAACCACGATGAACGTATTTTCGATATGGCGAGGAACAGCCGAAGCGGTCTGGCAAGGGACTATGCCAACGACGGAATAGAAAACATCGAAGCGATAATGAAGGAGACGAAAGCAAGAATGTTCCCATACGATTCAGTCGGGGGGATATACAAGTGTGGCTCGCTCTCATTCGTCCACGGCTACGGCCACGCAATGCACTCCGGCAAGCAACACGCAGACGCATACGGAGATGTTATTTTCGGCCACACCCACGCCATCGACTATTTCCGTAGCGTCTCCATCGACCCTCGTACTGGCTACAATATCGGATGCCTCTGCAACAAGACTCCCGAATATAATCGAGGCCAACTCCGCAGACTCCGCTGGCAACACGGCTGGGCGTTCGGAGCAATCTACCCAGACAAAACACACGAGGTTTTTCAAGCACGGCAGAGGGGCAACAAGTTTTATTTACCTACCGACATAAAAGCATTTTGATATGAAACCACGAAATCCTTGGCAGAAATTATTACAGCAACACATCCACAATAAATATGCACCGCCAAGGCCAGAGGGCTTTTACACTCGGCCAGAGATTGCAAAACTCTGGGGCTTAAAAATAAACACGGCAACAAGACTCATCAAAGACATGGTGAAAGATAAAAAACTTGAGGAGCGAAAACACCTATTTGTTATCCAGACAAAATCAAAACCAGCCCTTCGGCAGCTAAAAGTATTCAAAATACTACCCACAAAGCACGCCCACAAGTAGCGTGGTTATAGGGACTTACAAACAATCGTTAAATAACCCTTGACAAGTTATAGGGGTGTGATAGAGTGTGGGTATGAAAACAAAAACAGACAACTACCCAATGAAAAGGAAATTCAAGAAATCCCCCAAAGGCGACCCGATAGATTGGTCTGGGAAAAGCGGAATCTATTTATATTCCGAATGGTTTGTTTATTCGGGTTACGAGGGCGGTGGAGCTTGGATTCACACCTATCGTGATGTCGAAGGCGAGAAGGCTCTTAATGCCTATTGGAACGCCAAAGCTGATCGTGAAGAGATTGAGTTTAGCCGCAAGATGGGAATTGTCTCCTAACCAAGAAAGGAAAAACTAAATGACTAAAATCCTAATCGCATACATCATCGGACTAATCGTAGGTGCTGGCTCAACCCTTTATATAGTTGAACATCTCCTCAATTAATCCTTTACAACCCCAAATCGAAATCCTACAACAAACCAATGACATCCTTCCCACTCCCCGCTAGACCGCAAGCCTCCGCAGTTCCAGCATGGCACATTGAGTTCAAGAAAGATACAGCTATCGAAGGTAAGGCGAATGGCTGGCGTGGATTGTTCGATCAAGAAACCAAACAAGGCTACAACCGCCACGGCAAGTTCGCCTCGAATCATAATCTAATGGCCGAGAGGATTCTTGGTGCTGGAATCAAATCTCGGTTTGTCGATTGCGAGATTATGGGACAACGCACCAAGACTGGCAAAGGAACTATTGTGGTGATGGATGCGTTTGACCCGGCCAACCCCAAGCCCTACGCCGAGAGGATGAAGGAGATCGAACACTTGGAAGCCGTCACCTTTGATATTCCAAACAACAAGCTCCTCCGCTTTGTCCGTCTCGCACACCACAAGATCAATGCAATCTGGGAGGAGATGAACTTTCAGAACAACAAGGCGGGGGAAGTTATCTGGGAAGGCTTCGTGATGAAGGCTCTGGATGACGGCAAGTATCCCTATATCACCAACCCAAACTACTGCTCGCCCTCTTGGCAGAAGCAACGGATACGCTGGTGATTATTTTCCTCGTAGTTTTCTTTGGGCTTCTGATTCTACAAGGCGTGAGGATATTCGCAAAGCACATCGACCAGCAGAATTATGAACGCAGGCAGTTCTATCTTTATGTTGCCGCCGAGCTAGAGAAGATGGACAAGATCGTTGCCGAGGGCAACCAGCCAAAAGAACCAGAGCTATTGTTGCCCACAAAGAACTGGGTGGGGCGTAACTAAAATGAAGCTAACCCCATCTGCCAAGTTTGAACTTCTATGGAGAAGCCTTGGTGGTGGGGAGTTTAAGAAGGAATACAAGTTTGCCGCGGGCAGAAGGTTTAGGTTTGATTACTATGTGGACTTCTTCACCTCTGGCATCGCTATCGAGCTAGAGGGCGGGGTGTGGAGTAGGGGCAGACACACGAGGCCATCCGGATTCCTCAATGACATGGAAAAATATAACCTTGCCGCATCGATGGGCATCCTAGTTTTCCGTGTCCCCTCCCACGACATCAGCACCAAGTGGCTTTCCCCGATAATCAAAACCATAAACGAAAGGAATGCAAAATGAAAGAAGGAGGCAAACCATTAGAGGCATATTCAAAAGAACAAGATGATATGCGAAGGCAAGCAGTATCAGACTGGAAAGAGCGTTACATACGCTTCGGAATATGGGAAGAGTTAGACCACCGAAGGGACAATGCGAAGGCCGAACAAGAAACAAAGGAGAAATCAAATGAGTGAAGAAATGCCCACATTCTGGCATCAAGAACCAGCCAAGAAAAAATTACCAAATGAAACTACGGATGAATGGGTAGTAAGAGTGTTTGGAGCGTTCCCCGATACAGAGTTCGACAGCCGGAATGACTTTAGATTTTTGAACTTACCCAAGACACAGAAAGAAAACGCCGAAGGCTTTGGCGTATTCGATGACGGACAACACAAACAATAAACAATAGGAGAAATAACCAAATGAATGAACAGATAGTATTAAAGAATGACCACGGCCTAGGCCACTCCAACGGAGTGCAAAACTATATGCGACAAGCTACCGATGTAGCTGGCGTGTGTAGGGCAATCGTAATGGAAACAGCCCAGCAGATAGGCAAGGGCGATAAGAAGTATGTTCGTGTCGAGGGCTGGCAATCCATCGCAGTAGCTCACGGATGCGTTGCGAGTGCAAGAGATGTTGAGCGTCTCGAAGATGGCTATCGGTGCATCGGTGAGGTGAAACGAATGGACAACGGCCAAGTGATCTCCCAAGCCGAGGGGTTCTTGGGTGATGACGAGCCGATGTGGGAGAAGCGTCCGACCTACGCCAAGAGGGCGATGTGCCAGACTCGTGCAATCAGTCGGGCTTGTCGCTCTGCATTTGCACACATCGTAGTCCTAATTGACAAGAGCCTATCCACCACACCAGCCGAGGAAGTTCCTTATGGTGGATTCCAAGATATCAACACGGAGAAGTTTGAGGAAGCCCCGAAGGCCGAACCCGCCAAGATAAGTAAAGCAGACCTAGCTGATATCACGGCCAAGCTCAACTCTCCTAATAAAACCAACGGCACAGAGCCTAGGGATATGGAGTTGAAGTTCGGCAAGTATAAAGGTTCAACCCTTCGTCAGATCGCCGCCTTTGGTGAGAAGGGGTTGGACTACTTGGACTGGTTGAGCAAACAAGAACTTAAACCCGGCAAGGACGGCCAACCATATAAGAATGACATCATACGCAACGAAATCATCCAAGAGATTCTTTTAGAGAGCGAGGCGTTTAGTAAAGGAACACCCGATGAAATCCCATTCTGAACTCATCCAAGATATTCTTAACGATGTGAGGAGTAAGGCCGCCGATCTTGAAAGAGAACGATGTGCCGACCTCGTGCAACAACTGGCAGACGGAACGGAAGATGCAGTCATCACCGGAATCTTAAACGAGGTGGTGGTCGCAATAAGGAGGCTCGCAGATGTCAGCCGTTGATGTTCGGATACCAGAAACCAAGTGGTCAATGTTAGAGTGGAATACAACCAAGGAGATACCAAATGAAAATAGCAGGGTTCTTATCTATAATGGAAAAGAAGTTATCGGCGGGAGATACTTACAAGGGGACTATGTCGCCCAGAATTGGGGTCAACAAACCGAAGTCCTACTTTGGGCAAAGTGGCCGACCGCACCCAAATGGTGAATTTCCTTTCATACATCGTGAATCATTTAGCGGTGTGGTTCGTAGTTGCGGTCTGCTCATACAGCGTATTCATTCTGGGGCTATATCTGCTAGGCCGATTGTTGGGCTGGTTAAAAGACTGGTGGGACAACTATGAGCGTTAAGAGACTAAAGCTCGTAGAGCAATTCCACTCCGTTGTGTCCAAGAGGTTGAGGGATTTATTCAAAGACTTCGACCACGCAAAGCGGGAGTCTTACAAGGACATTATCAGCCACCTCGACTACTCACATCGAATCACTAAAGAGTTGTTGGAGCGAGCCAAGAAATATCAAAAGCGAGATGCGGAGAAGAAAAAGTGAAGCGAGATTCTTTCTGGTTCCCCTTTGAACCTAACCGATGGCTGGCGAATGAAAAGCTGGCCTTGGTGAGCCTTGAGGCCAAGGGGCTATGGATTCACCTAATCTGCCTTATGTATAAGGCTAACGCCGGCGGGAAGCTAACGATCAACGGCAATCCACCAAGCCCAGAGCAGATCAGCAGAATGGTTGGGCAAGATGCCAAACCACTCCTTCAAGAGCTTGAGGTTGCAGGGGTTTATGAAATTAAAGATGGGGCAATCTATCACGGAGGAGTGGCCTCTGGATTAGCAAAGATGGAGGAAAGATCGGCTGGATATGCTCGAAGGATAACCCATAGATGCGCCATAGATGCGCCATCTATAAACCATCTATCATCCATAGATGAACCATCTATCGTATATAATAAGAGTAATAGTAATAGTAAAAGTTATAGTAATAAGGATAACAAGAAAGAGAGAGAGGGCTTACGCCCGACTCTCCCCCAATGGATTGCATTTGCAAAGGAGATTGGGTGGTCTGAGAAAGACGCGGAGACGGCCTTCTTTTACTACGGAAGCGTTGGATGGATGATTGGGAACAAGCCAATGAAGAACTGGAAGCTATGTGCGAGAACCTGTCAGAGAAGAAACCAAAACCAAAAGAAAGGAGGCGATCTCATGTCCATAAGCTCTTTAGAGTTTGATGGTATGAAGAAAGTCAAATATGAAAACAACTGCAACAATAGTAAATGAGGCCATGAAATTAGTTGGTTCGGGAAACGACGGAGAGAAAAGGGAGGACTGGGAGATAATAAAAGCAAGAGAAAACAAGGCCAAGTCTGATGCTTTCAAAAAAGATAGGTGGGACAAAATATGTCCCCCACTTTACCGGCAAACAGATAGGCAGAGGATAGAAAACAAAGAGTTGCTAAAGGATATTATGAATTGGAATCCAATAAGAGGCGCGAACCTTTGGATTCTTGGCCCAACAGGCAAGCAAAAGACTAGGATGGCATTTTTGCTTCTTGAGAAACTTCTCTTTATCAACGGCTTCAGCGTGGAAGCAATCAACGCAGTTGAGCTAGGAATGAAGCTGTCAAGGCCAGTTTGGGACGGAAAAGAGGAGGAACTTGAAAGGCTTTCTCGATACCAAGTATTGTTGATAGATGACCTCGGCAAAGAGCCGGACACACAAACCATATCTCAATATCTTTATTTGCTAGTAGAAAAAAGATATTCCCATAACAAGCAAACCATAATTACCTCGAACGAGTCTCAGGACAGACAAAGCCAACGCCCGACTTACAGGCGTTTAATGGAAAACGCACTATTCGTGGAGGTTGCATAAGTGAACGACCTCGTTTTGGCGGCCACAATCCACCGGGTGAAGTCTTGCGAGGACAAAATTGCCCAATTCGAGCAACTCATAAGCACACTCACCGCCCAGATGGCTCATAATCGCTCAGAATTGGCCTCTAAAGGGCTTGCAAGCCTAGTTATGGGTACAACCACCCCCCTAGACATCCCAAGGGAGTTACGGCCAACCTTTGGCAAGTATAGGGCAAGGGGAAATCGCTCCCACAACACAGTTCAGAAGCGTTGGGGCATTTGGAAGGCTCAATATGAGTCTGGGCTAACAGTAAAGGAGATTGCACACGCTTGGGGATGCCATCACTCATCAATCGTGAACGCAAAAAGCAAAAACTTTACGGCTCGGAAGTCAACTGGGAGGGGAATCAAATGATCGCAATGTTAGAGGCCGAGCAGTTCGAGCTTCCCTTTATGCGAACCACGCATCCAGTAAAGACGGAAGGCCACGATCAGAACGCTCGAATCCTAGCCCACCTACAAACTGGGCGAACACTCACGGCTCTGGAAGCTCTGGAATGGTTCAAGTGTTTCCGGTTGGCTAGCCGAATCTGCGACTTGAAAAAGGCGGGGCATCAGATTGAGAAGCGAACGGTTCAAACCAACAGCGGCAAGCGGGTGGCCGAGTATTATTTGCAGAAATGAACAACTTAAAATCATCCCTTGCCTCAAATCTGACTCAAAGTAGCTTGCACATTCGATGAACGAACCCTTCACATCCTCTGAGGCAAAGGCCAAGGGCATTTTATCCGACCGCTATCCCGGCAAGGAGATGTCGAAACTCTACGCAGAGAACCGCAACCAAGCGACTATCGATATGCTCCGAGATGCCGTGTTCACTTTGATTACTAACGAGATTCCCACTTGCACCATCGCCCAAGTTCTACGCAAAACCCACGGAGCAATCCAGTATCACCTACGCTGTCTTGAAGGGGACGGAAAACTAAAAAGACGGAACAAGCGATGTCATTGGCGGGAGGCCGTTGAAGCGTGAATGAAAACCCAACCCACCTCGACTTGTTCAGCGGCATTGGAGGATTTGCTCTTGCCGCTGGATGGGCTGGATTTGAAACCGTTGGATTCTGCGACAATGAACCCTACTGCCAAGCCATCCTCAAAAAGCATTGGCCTAATGTCCCAATCCACGGAGACATCAAAACGCTCGATGGCACGGCATATCGAGGAATCACTCTTCTTACTGGGGGATTTCCCTGCCAGCCATTCAGTAACGCCGGGAAGCGGAGAGGCAAGGACGATGACCGCTATCTCTGGCCGCAAATGCTCCGAATCATACAAGAGGCAAAGCCAACTTGGGTCGTTGGTGAGAATGTTGTTGGAATCATCGGCTTGGCACTCGACCAAGTGTGTTCTGACTTGGAAGCAAAAGGTTACGAAGTCGAGACGATCATTATTCCAGCTTGCGGTGTCGATGCCCCGCACAGAAGAAACCGAGTCTGGGTCATTGCGGGGGGGGGGGGCATGTGGCCGACTCCAAGGACACCAAGCGGAGGGCCAGACAACTCGGCGAAACGCTTGCGACCATCGGGACATCGGGGAACAACAAATCTCTTGGGTGCTGTTCTGGCCGACCCCAACTCGCAGGGAGTATTTTCCACCAAGGATGCCGGAGACAATGAAAAAGACAAACCGGAATCCAATGACAAATTCTCTTGGGGATGCGGTTCAGCACATAGAGGGCAAGGATTACAAGCAAACTGGACAACTGAACCCGGCGTGGGTCGAGTGGCTAATGGGGTATCCAATCGGGTGGACAGACTTAAAGGACTGGGCAACGCCATCGTGCCACAAGTCGCCTACCAAATCATCAAAGGCATAAGAGAGCTTCTATGAAAATAAACAAGATGGAAGCCAAGGCAATCGAGGCACAGATCGACAAGCTCAAGGCCACGATTGACAACGCAGAAGGCAAAAGAACCAAGGGAGACGAATCCCCATCGAGACGCTACCGCCACTTGTGCGAGCAACTCCACTTTCTAACGATGAAAAAAGCCATCCTCATCCTAGCCATCGCCCTCCTCGGCTCGGTGCAGGGGGCAAACATAATGGTCGAAACCCCAAGGCCACCACCCAAGAAAACCATCAAGGCTAGAATCACGGCATACTGGCTTGGTGAGGATGAGTTCGGGTGGAAAAGCTCCACAGGAAAACGGTTAGTTTCTGGCAAGTCTTGTGCGGTAGACCCCAGACTTATCCCCTACGGCACAAAGCTAGTCATCGAAGGCAAGACCTATCACGCCCACGATACCGGAACGGCAGTCATATCCCGAAAGGCATCGGGCAAATCTAGGTTGCCAGTCGTTGACCTTTTCTACGCTAGCGAACGGCAAGCAAGGCGGGAGTTGGCGAGGGTGGGACGGACGGCAGTTGTGGAAATCCAGTAAATGAACCACCTAGGCCAAGACCCAGCGGATTCAATCTTGGCTAGTTACACGCCAGACATGGCAGAGCATATCGACACGCTCCAAGATCGGGTCAAAGAACGGCTCGCAAAAATGAAGGCGATGAACCCCAGCATCGACCTAGACCAGCTAGCCAAGCTCACGGCAGAGGTAGTGGAGCAGACCATAAAGCACGAGGGCGACTCCCAAATGTTGAGGCATCGGCGGGACGACACATTGGACGAATCCTTGCTAGCCCTAGCCACGAACCGAAGCCCCGACTCGCTTACCTCCATCGCAAAGCGTTACATCAATCCAAGCACAGGCAAGCCATACACAAGAGCGGCCATCTCGGCACGGCTTACGGAGTTATCACAAAGGACTGGGCTGGTTTTACGCATCCAACGGAGCGAAAGGGTGAGGCAGATTTACAAGGAGCGAGCCTTGCGAGTTCATAAAAAGAGGCGGGAAGAATGTCCCAAATGGAACTCGGAAGCGTGGGCAAAAGGCATAAAACCACGAGGAAAAAAACGGTGAGGGCAGGCTCAAAAGTGATATGTGTGGACGACCGATTCCCCACCGAGATCATCCTTTTCTACAACCACCTCCCGATCAAGGACAAGGTGTATGTGGTGAGGGGGATGGGGGTAGGGGTGGGGCTGAACGGACAAGAAGGCGAGGTCGTGGTCTACCTTGAGGGGCTAAAGAACCCCTGCTCGACCACCCCGCCCCACCCAGAGCGAGGCTTTCACGCCGACAGATTTCGAGAGATCGAACCACCCGCCGAAGTCGAAAATGAGGAACTCGTTGAGGCCACGGCATAACCCAAAAAGGACATCCCAAAATGAGCGAAAAGCAAATAGGCATGGAGCTACAACGCACGGTCAAGGCGTTAGAAAAGGCCAAGGAAACAGCGATTGAGCAGATGGGGCAGGCCATCGGACTAGCCGCAGACGCAGGCGACATCCTGCTATCAGCCAGAACCGAGGGGCTAGACCTCGATGCCATCCAAGAGATCGCCCAAATAAACGGTGAGCAGGCAAGGCGATACGAGCGTGTGGCAAAGGCAAGGCCAAGCCTCCAAGCCCCTACACCCGGTGGCCTCAAGCAGTTAGCCCTATGGACTGGCCTGCTCCCAGACCCTATCGAGACCAGCAACCCCAAGGCCGAGCAGGCTTGGCATAGCTACATCATCAAAGCCCGCCAATGGCTCGCACGCAAGAGCCCTACCCAATGGACACCCGCCCAAAAGACCCAGTTCATTGAGGAGGCACGCCCTATCGTGGAGGCTTATAAGGAGGCAGGGGGCGAGCTATGACAAAAGGGACACACCCGAAAGGGATATGCGACTTACGCAAGTTCTTACAGAAAGCACAAGTGCGACTTACACAAGCAGGGTCATTGATAGTGAGGGGTTTAGGCCGTATGCGTAAGTGTGCGTTGCATCAACAAGTTAGGAGACTCCTATTTGCAAATACCCCTCCAAACAGGTTCCGAGGGGCAAACTTTTTGTGGGAGTTAACCTAAGAATCTTTTAGTTAACAACTTACAAGTAAAAATCTGCGTAACTTTTTAGACAAATGAAATATCCCTGCCTAATTTCCAAGAAAATCTCCGAGCTTTCACCAGCAAAATACAATCCTAGGACAATCTCTTCCGACTCATTAGGCAGGCTCACAAAATCCTTGAGCGAGCTTGGGAATCTTCAGCCTATCACTTGGAACGCCAAGACTGGCAACATCGTGGGAGGCCACCAAAGGCTAAAGTGCTATTCTGCACTTGGGAAAGAAGAGGTCGAGGTGTGGGCGGTCTGGTTGGATGAGGTGCAGGAGAAGGCGGCCAACATCGCTCTAAACAAATTAAGTGGGGAGTTTGATATGCCCAAGCTCAAGGACATCTTGGAAGAGATCGATGTGGGGGAGATCGATGTGGATATTACCGGATTCAGCTTAGAAGAGATTAGCAAGATGATGGAGGCGAGTATGCCAGAGGAAACAGAGAGTGGAGGGGGCGAGAAGTGTTTGGCGTGTGGGAAGCCCTTGTGAAGAATGATAAGGCAAACCGACCTCGCTCAAAAGTGGAATGTCTCAAGGGCGGCAATCTCAAAGTTCGTAAAGGCTGGGATGCCCCTCACAAGCGTGAACGATGCCGAGCGTTGGAAGTTGAGCAATCAAAAGCGGGTGAGCAAGACCGAGATCAGTTTGATACCATCCCCGAACTCCTCCGAGCCATTGAAGGACTCGGATGCCGAGTTGTCTGTATCGAAAACCTCGCTTGGCAGATTGAATCGAGCCAAGAACGCCGAGGTAGTTGCTTACTCATTGGTAGCTACGGCGGCAACAAACAAAAACCCAGTAGCAATGAGGGCGGCAGTTCAAGGATGGGGCGAGGCAAAAAAGCGAGTCGCAGAAGCAGAAATGGAACACGCTCGATGGGAAGAAGTGAGCCGAGTCACAGTTCGGATGGGGGAAGTGCAAGAATGGATAACAAAGTGGCACGGAGCAATCAGATCGCTTCTGGATGCCCTTCCTTCGAGCCTAGCGGCCAGAGCAAACCCATCAGACCCAGAGTGTGCAAAGCAAGCCATCCAAGACGGAATCAATCAAATCTTCGTTACCATTCAGAAAGCAGAGGGGGCGTTTAAGTGATACTAGGGCTTAAAATAGGGGTCGGCATAGTGCTTGGAATCGTGCTACTCAATGTGGCGTTCTGGACTTGCATTATTCTCGCCTATCTGCTCGCTACTTTATTTGAGTGCATCGGAAAGTGGATTAAAAAGTGAACGAATGTTTCCTTGTCATCATAGCCACCCTCGGCTTACTGGGATTGATTCTGCCGTTCTTTGACGAATGAAACGCTCTCCCCTCAAACGCAAAACACCACTCAAGCGAGGAGGGAAACTACGCCGAGTGTCTGCCAAGAGACGAAAGCAGAACGAGGTCTATTCTGATGTGCGAGAGAAGTTTCTAGGCAACACGCCAGTCTGCCAAGTATGCCAGAGCAAGATGGCGAGCCAAGTTCACCATAGGCGAGGGAGGTTCGGGGATAGGCTAAACGAGGTAGAGTTTTTCTTGGCGGTTTGCTTTGAGTGCCATCATAAAATCCACATGAACCCAGCGTGGGCGTATGCAAAAGATTATCTGGTTAAGAGATGAACATCAGGGCGTTCAGCCGTAGTTTCTTTGAGCCGAGAGAACAACTATCAATCCCAGAATGGGCAGAGAAAAACCTCACTCTCTCGGCAAGGGTTACGAACATACCCGGAGCTTATTCGACAACCCTCACTCCTTATGTCCGAGAACCCCTAGAGGCTTTTGGTGATGACTCGATTCGGAGGGTTGTGTTGGTCTGGGGGGCGCAAACAAGTAAGACGACAACAATTCTCGCTGGCCTAGCCTACCGAGTAGCAGAACGGCCTTGTCCGGTCTTGTGGGTAATGCCCTCGGAACATCTAGCCCGATCATTTACAGAAACCCGCTGGCTTCCGATGGTGGATGACTGCCCAGCCCTAGCCAAAGAACGGCCAGAAAATACAGACCGAATAAAAATCCTAGAGCAACATTTTAAGCGATGTTCGGTCTGGTGGGCGGGAACAAGTGCCTCGGCTCTTTCTAGTCGTTCCATTGCATTGCTCTGTATGGATGAGGTGGACAAGTTTCCAGAGCAAGCAGGGTCGGGGAGGGAGGCCAATCCGGTGCAGTTAGCAGAGGCACGAGTTAGCACCTACCCCAATCATTTAATCATAGCAACCAGCACCCCGACAACCGCCGACTCAATAATCTGGGCTGAATGGCAGAAGGGCGATATGCGCTTCTATTTTGTGCCTTGCCCCCATTGTGGATTAAAACAAAAACTAATCTGGGGACAAGTGAAGTGGGATGAAGCCGCAAAGATTGAGGATGGAGTTTATGATTATGCCCTAGTGAAATCCTCGACCTACTACGAGTGCGAGGGTTGTAAGGGCAAGATTCAAGACGGCCAGAAAACCAAGATGCTTCGAGAGGGCGAGTGGAGGGCAACCAACCCCAAGGGCGAACCAGCCAGACGCTCGTATCACCTCAACGGCCTATACGCTCCGTGGGTTAGCTTTGGGAGCTTGGCAGTCAAGTTCCTGCAAGATAAGCACAGCGGGATTATCGGCCTGCAAGATTTCGTGAACCGTGTTCTTGCCGAGCCTTGGATGGAACACGAATCAGAAAAGATGCAGATAGTTCCCGGTGCTTACAAGATGGGAGAGGTTCGGATGGGGGATAAGCTGATTATGAGTTGCGACATCCAAGAGGCGGGGGGCTTCCACGCTTGGTGTGTGGTTAGGGCTTGGGATTTGGAGGGCAAACCAAGGCTCGTGTGGGCGGGTAGGCTAGAAACTTGGGGAGACATAAAGGCAAAACAAGACGAGTTTGGTGTTGAGGATAAATGCGTTCTAATTGACTCGGGCGATCAAACCCGAGATGTATATTTGAATTGTTGCAAGAACGGCTGGGTTGCGTTGGTCGGCTCAGACAAGACCAGCTTCTCCGAGATTGTGAACGAGCAGAAGGTTCAAAGGCCATACGCTCGAATCGCAAATGGCGACCCCTTCTCTGGTAAGGCAGTTCAATCAAAGGCAGGATGGAAGTGGAAGCTCTGCCCGATTTGGAGATGGTCGAACCCATCCATCAAAGACATCCTTTCCCAACTATTGAAAGAGGAGGGATTCATCGCCCTAGATACGCCCGATGTTTGGAAGGTGCATATCGAAGCAGAGGTGAAGGTGAGGGTGAAGAATCCGATGACTGGCAGGGAAAGACTTGTATGGAAGCAAGTCGGGAAGCACAATCATTTAATGGACTGCGAATGCATGAACATCGTGGGGGCGGCACTCCACGGACGGCTCAAGGTTTCACCCGCAAGTTTGACAGAGGAGGTTGAGAATGGCGAAGGGTGATTTCATCGGGCTACCCCTTGCCACCCTCACTTCGTTGCGTGATAAATATATCACTTGCCTAGAAGCGATAGCGGTGGCGGGTTCAAGCTATTCGATAGCTGGTCGTTCGTTTTCAAGAGCGAATCTCGGTGAGGTGAGAGATACGATTATGGAACTGACCCTAGCCATTCAACAAGCGACTGGCACTAGGGTTCGTACAACCTACGCAAATTTCGGCTCGTGAAAAAAGCCTCTCTCAATCTGATCGACAAGGCGATTGCCTTTGTAAATCCTCAAGGCGCAGTTGATAGGCTTGTTGCTCGTCAAAGGATTAAAAACTTCGAGTATGATGCGGTAAAGTATTCAAGGCAACGGAAAGGGCCGAGTTCGCTTTCTGGTGCGGAAGATTATCGTTCCAACTATGACCGAGTAGAGTTGATGAAAAGGGCGAGGGACTTGGCAGAGAATGTTGGACTTGTTCGCTCCATCCTTATGAAGTTTGCCAGCCATACAGCCGCAAACATTTCCTACCAAGCCCGAACCGAGAACCCCGAAGTCAATACCGAGGTAGAGGCATATTGGGCAGAATGGTGGGACAAGTGCGACATCTCCACAAGGCATACTGGCTCAACGATGATGCAAGTGGCGATGATGTCCATGTTGCGAGATGGTGATTTTCTTTTTGTCCTCGTCCGAGATTCAGACGGCAACCTTAAAATACAAGGCATTGAGGGTGATAGACTTGGAGACCCATTCAAGGTCTACACAAGCTCGGAGTTAATTGGTGGAATCCATATCGATCAAAGGACTGGCTCGCCCACAGCTTACGACATTTACAGCCGAAGCATTGGCGATATGTACACCTACCAAGCAACGATTCCCGCAAGCCAAGCCTTCCACTTATTCGACCCACTCCGCATTGACCAGTACCGAGGAATCTCTGCTTTCCATACCGCCATCAATGACGCAACGGATATTCACGAAATCGTAGGCTTCGAGAAGATGTCGGCCAAGGTTGCTTCTAGCCAGAGCGCAATCATAAAGAGGAACAACAATAATGCTTCCGACCTCTCAAGCCTTACAAACGACCAAGACATTAACGGAAGCGCAATCAAGCTTGAAGCGATTGAGTCTGGCAAAATCTCTTACCTAGAACCGGGTGAGGATATTGTGTTTCCCGATGGGCCGAGCCGTCCCTCTGGTGCGTTTGCCGAGTTCCACAAGATTCTACTCCGCAACATTTGCTTGGGCGTGGGCATCCCTTACAGCTTCGCCGTAGACCCTTCCGCTATGAGTGGCCCGACAGCAAGACTTGAGATGCAACAAGCAGGGCGCACCTTCCGCAGATACCAGAAGCTCCTAGATGATAAAGTTCTTCGACCAATTAAGAACATCGTTATTGCCGATGGCGTAGCAAGGGGATTGATCGAGAACAATGTTGGGAGCAGAACGACTAGAGGCATTTTCAATTTCGGGGCGAATGTCTCCATAGACTTATCTAGGGACAGCCAGTCAGCGATCTCGGAATTTAAGACCGGCTTGCGGACAGCGGCAGATATTTATAGTGAGCGAGGCCAAGACTTTGAGAGTGCCATGAGGCAGAGGGCTATTGAGGCGAAGCTAGTCAAAGACTTGGCCGATGAATACAATGTGACCCCCGACACGATTTCCGACATCTCGCTTGAGGGAATGAAGCAAGCCAACCAAGCCCAAGCCAAACCCATCGAGCAAGGCGAGGAAGCACCGAAGGGACAAGAGGGCGATGCGGATATGTTGGGTGGAGCTTCTCTCAATGGCGCACAAGTTGCCTCTCTTATCAATGTTATCAATGCCGTGGCGATGGGCGCAGTTTCCAAGGAGGGTGCGGTTTCAATTATCACGGCGGCCTTCCCGACCATCAGCCCAGACCAAGCAAGGGCAATCGTGGCCGGAGTCAACATCGGAACGGCTATCCCCACGACCAAAGAAGAGAAACAGCAGATTGCAAAAGACCAAGAAGGGGATTCTTCGGGAGGCTCAACAACCCCAGCCCCAGAACCCACTACGCCCCCGACCGCCCCCACGGCAACCTCACAAAAAAAAAGTAGTTTAGAGATTTTAGAAAGCCTCGACCCAGCTTCTATTAAGATGCTGATTGAGGGGATGATGGGTGGCATTGAGTTGGCAAAATATGATGGGATTGATTTTACCCCACCAGAAGGAGCAAGGGAGGCCGCCAAAAGAGCCTTGGATGTGCGGGAGACGAAACCACCCAGCCAAAAGGGAATGACCCCTGTGGGCATCGCTAGGGCTAGAGATTTAATCAATGGGGTGAAGATGTCTCCCGACACGGTTCGCAGAATGAAAGCCTTTTTTGATAGGCACGAAGTGGACAAAAAGGGAGCGACCTTCGGGGAACAGGGCAAAGGCTGGCAGGCGTGGAATGGATGGGGCGGGGATGCTGGCTTTTCTTGGGCAAAGAAAGTAGTCGGACAGATGGAGGCTAGGGACAAGAAAGAACTAGCTAGACCAGTAAGCCAAACCCCAGCCCCTCCCAAAGAGAGAATCAAAGGCTCAAAGGAAAACCCAAAAGGCACAGCATCCACTAGGAGCAAAGCTGGTGACATTGAGATTTCAGAGCAGAACGAAGAAGCCCTCAAGAACAAGATTGCCGAGTTCAAAGATAAGCACCCCTCAAGGAAAGCCCCTACCCTTGGAGCATTGAAAAAAGTATTTCGCAGGGGTGCGGGTGCGTTCTCTACCAGCTTCCGACCCACCATCAGCGGGGGCAAGCCCAACTCAAGGAACGCTTGGGCGATGGCTAGGGTGAACAAGTTTCTAAAGATGGCTGGCGGGGGTGAGGTCAAGAAGTCATATCGAGCGGCAGACGGTGATCTTCTTTGACACTAACTCGATGCTTTATGCCCCTACCCATTCCCTCCTCTGACGAATCCGAACAAGACTTTGTATCCCGATTTATGGGAGACGAGCAAGCGATCAGCGACTTTCCAGACGAAAGCCAGCGTTCAGCCGTAGCCTATTCGACATACCGGGACGAGGAGATGGACGAAATGGAGCTAGGGGGGGTGAGCATTTTGGAGGTGGGAGAGGCCAAAGGACACGACCTTTTCGTGGATAAGACCAGCCTAGAGACTGCCCTCAAACTTATGAGCAACGCCAAGAATGGCGTGAAGGTTAAGATGAACCACGGAAGCGGTTTGGACGCAGTTGTCGGCTTTGCCCGCAACCCCCGCATCGATGGAGACAAGCTGGTGGCAGACCTTCGCCTTCTCCGCAACTCTCCCCACTATGGTCTTATCAAGGAGATGGCCTCCGAAGCCCCCGACCAGTTTGGAGTTTCCCTAGCCTTTGTGAATGAGTCCGAGACGATTGATGGCAAGGATTACATTCGCCCCCAGAGCATTGCCTCTGCCGATCTAGTTTCCTCCCCTGCGGCCACGAATGGGCTGTTTGAAGAAATGGTAAAGTTTATGGAAAAGCTGGGATATGTAAGCGGAGGAAAGACAATCCCAGCCGTAGTTAAACAATCCGTGGAGGAAGCTCCACTTGACAAAAAGGACAAAACAAATATGGAAAACAATTATATGAAAGATATCGAGGACATCAAGGTTCGCTTGGCGGCCATTGAAGATTCGATGAAACCAAAAGAAGAAGTAAAAAAAGAGGAGATGGCCGAAGACAAGAAGCCCTCCGAGACTCCCGCCCCCGAAATTTCGGTTGAGGTAGAGCCTTCTGAAAAAGAAGACGACAAAGAGGAGATGAGTGAGATCGTGAAGAAAGTTCTCACCGAGTTCGGCATTAAGCCCATCTCGGCTTCGCCAGTTGTCGAAGCCCCTGCGAAGGTTGAACCCAAAACTTTTGAAGCACTCGTGGCCGCCCACAGCGATTACGGAACTTCAAAGCTCAAGGCTATGCAAGCCGTGATGCTGTCTAACCCCAAGGAATATAGCGAGGCTCTGTCTCGCGGTATTACCAAACTCTAAACCAAAGGATAAAAGAAAATGTCTACTCAAATTGATGGTAATTTTCGCACATTCGGCTCGGCTTCTGCCATCTCGGCGTACCGATTCGTTCAGCCCGACACCACCACGGCTGGCTTCGTTAATGTTGCGGTAACTGGTGCAACCAAAGCTATCGGCGTAACTCAAGAAGATGTTGTCGCTGGTGGCTTCGTAGCAGTTAAGTTGTTCCACCCCACCTTCTTCGCAACCGTCTCCGGCGTTGCGGCAGTTGGTGATACTTTGAAATTCGACGCTACTGGCTTGGTGACCACATTGGCCGCCAACCTAGTGACGGCTGGTGTTGCACTCGAAGCGGCCACAAGTTCATCGGCTGTTATCGAAATCGCAATCCCGATGTTCTAAACAACAACAACAACAAACAAAGAAAGAATAATATAAAATGAGCTTTATTTCTGGTGGCACGACCATTCGTGCTGATATCAACCAAGCCCTCATCGAAGCCCCCGCAGAGATCGGTTTGATCGGTGCAGACATTCTTCCTCTCTTGCCAGTATCGGCAAAGAGTGGTGTCTACCTCAAAGTGCAGACGGCTGATGCTGACCTCTTGAACGCTGATGCGGCCAAGCGGAACGCTGGTTCTGAATACGCTCGTGCGATTCGGAAATTCACCTCTGATACCTACGATTGCCAAGAGACAGGCTTGGAAGAGCTAATTGACGATAGTTTCAAGCAGGATGCAAACAGGTTTTTTTCGCTGGAAAGCGAAACTGCCAAGTTCTTGCTCCGCCAAGTTAAGCTCTCCCACGAAAAGCGGGTGGCTGACTTGCTCTGGGCAACAACGACTCCCTTCACCACGACTGACATTAGCCCTACGGCTTCCTACATCGAAGGCAACTTGGCAACCATCAACGCCCCTGCGGACGTTGCGGCTGGCAAATTGGCTCTTAATAAATTAGGCTATGCGGCAAACGCCGTCATAATGAGTGCCAATGTGTATGAGAGAGTTCGCCGAACCACCCTCTTGCAGAATCAATTCTACGGAGTTGTTTCCAATACTGGTGGTCGCTTGCTCGATGAGAAGCAGATTGCAGAAGCGTTTGGTGTGGATAATGTCTACATCGGTCGTGCGGCTTACAACACAGCGAACAAGAACAAGAGCTACTCTGGCTCGTTCATTGTTCCCGACACCAAGATCGTTGTTGCTAATGTTGCTGGCGGTCAGTTCACCGCTGGTGGATTGGGACGCACCTTGGTCTGGTCGGAAGACGCACCCGGTGGTTTCGTCTCCGAGAGCTATCGTGACGAGGCTCGTCGCTCCAATGTTCTCCGTGTTCGCATGAACACAGCCGAGAAAGTCATTGATGCGAACGCCGCCGTCCGTATCACCACGACTTACAGCTAAAGATTGGTTGGTTGTTTCCTCCGAAGAAGGGGGAGCAGGGGAAACCTTGCTCCTCCTTTTTCTTTTGACATTAAGGCAAAAAAACTATGGCAGACCTTTCCAGTTCCGAACCTTACTACGATCAGATTTCACACGCCGCCAGACCCGGCACGCAGTATGTCACCACAACGGCAAGTTCTGTTACTGGCGTGTTCGCTGGCCTAGTAGCAATTACAGAAACCAAGTTCTTCTCTATCACATCTACTGTTACTGGGATGAGTTCAATCGCAAGCGTGACCTTAGCTAACTCTGTAACAATCCCTGCTGGTGCTTATATCGCTGGTGATGTTTCTAATTTCCGAATCCATTCTGGCGTAGTCCTAGCTATCGGGGACTAATATGGCTCGGTACGGCTACGGAATGTCCGTAAGCGGTAGCAGGACAGCCGTTGTAGCTAGTTCTGGTGGAGCCGCACCAAGCGGGATTCCTGTGGCGAGTACGAGTCAAATTATTGTATCAAATAACGGGATACCAGTCGGTGTGGACAACAGCGGGAACGGAGCTTACACGAAAGACGGAGTATATAATGGTAGCGGTGGTGATACTATTTATTATGCTTTTAATACGGATGGAAATGCAAAAATAGCTTTAGGATTTAATTTTTTAGCTAATGGGGGTTTGGGTGGAGTAAGTTGGTATGTTGGATATTACTATGATAATGAATTTAATTATTCATTTAATCCATCCACAGACGCAAATTACATCCCCACAACTGGCTGGTTACCTTCCATCACCATCACCGCTGCTTGATGAATAACTAAACACATTTAATTGACATCCTCTAGCAGACAGAAATCCTATTCAAGTGAAATATCCCATATCACTCTATCTCATCGCTGGCAATGAAGAAGAATACATTGAGCGTTGCCTCAAGTCGTTTGCCCCAATCGCAAAAGAAATGGTTGTATGTATTTCTAGGGGGTCAGCTACGCCCGACAAGACCGAGGAAATTGCGAGTGGGCTTGGAGCGAAGATCGTTCATTACCAGAATAAAAGAACTGATTGGAATCACATAGACGACTTTGCCACGGCAAGAAACACGGCTCTTGAGGCTTGCTCAAATGAGTGGTGCTTATGGGTCGATGCCGACGACGTGATGGCCGAGGATGGGGCGAAGGTTGTCGAGGAGGCTATTGACCTTGCCATTCAAAAAGACGCTCACCTAGTGGCGTTAAAGTACAATGTGGACAATGCCGGACTCATCCCCCTCCGAGAAGAAATTTCCAAGAGGGGGACTTGTAGTTGGAAGAACCGAGTTCACGAAATGCTGGTTTGCAAAGAGCCGAACAAGACGATTGGCGTGGATAAGATTTTCCGAATCCACAAGCCCCACGGATACAAACCAAGGAGTGCGGAGAGGAACTTAAACATCTTGGCCGACACCCTTGCCCCAGCCGCCAACTCCCTTTACTACCAAGCCCAAGAGTATTTTCTATCTGGGCAGATTGAAAAGTGCATTGATTCGAGTATGCGGGCGTTAGCCTTTCCAGAACTAGAGGACACTCTGCGATACGATGTGCTTTGCAACTTGGGTAGAGTTGCACCAGAAAATGAGAGGCTTTCTTATCTTGGACAAGCCGTAGCCCTGCAACCCGATAGGCGAGAGGCTTATTTTTATATAGCGAATCATTGGTCTGGGAAGGGCAACTGGGTAAAGGCTTATGGTGCGTCGAGGACTTGTCTCACCCTGCATCGCCCCAAAGCCCACTACTGGAATCTTGTCGAGGCGATCTACAACTGGCAAGCGATGGACTTATACGAGACGGCTTCGGTGTGCGTGGGAGAAACCGCCGAGGCTGAAAAGATTAAGAAGATGCGACCAGCCCCTAAAATCTCAATCGTTCACGCCACAAGGAGTAGACCGCAAGTGGCTTGGCAGAGGCGATGGATGTGGCTTTCTTTAGCCGAGAAGCCTTTAGAAATTGAGTGGTTGTTTATGGTCGATCATAACGACCCCACCGACTACACCCCCCACCAAGCCATTAGGTGCAATCCGGGGGGGGTGATTAACGCTTGGAACGCAGGGGCAAAAATAGCCAAGGGGGACATTATTATTCAAATGAGCGATGATTGGACACCCCCCCGCCATTGGGATGCCCTAATTTCGACCGCTATTGGGGATACAGCAAAAGAGAAAGTGCTGGCAGTATCAGATGGCCTCCGAACCGATAAACTGCTTTGTATGGCTATTCTGACGCAATCTAGGCTCAAGAAGCAAGGGCATCTATTCCACCCAGACTACCAAGAGTCGGACGGCATCTATTCAGACAACGAGTTCACGGATAGAGCCTATGCGGAACAAGCCGTAGTTGAGGCTAGACATATCCAGTTTAAGCACGATAACCCTATGTTTAATGGTGGGCAACCAGACGAACAACTAAAAAACCACAACAAGCCGGAGTTCTACGAGAAAGGAAAAGCGATCTATGAAAAACGCAAAGCCGATAATTGGATGTAGGAAAACAAAAAAGGGGGAAGATACCAAGGGGCTTGGTATAATTAAATTCGGCAAGTCTCACCCCGACCCCACCAAGTACGTGAAGGTTGATATCACCTATGACGAAAAAGCAGAGAAAGATTTGTATGAGTGCGGGATGATTGCGTTAAAGCACGACAAGGAAGCGGTTATTCAATATGTGATCGTGAAGGCTCTTACTGGATATGCAAAGTGCAAGAAATAAGCATCCACGACCCCTTCGGCCAAGCCCTTGCAAAATATAGCGAGGGGCTTGAGGTTGGGCTAGAGATCGGGGGAGGAACTGGGGATGGCTCGACTCAATGTATCAGAACCAAAAAACTATTCAGCATTGAGAACCACCCAGACCGCATAGGCCGTCACTCGATGAACCTATCTGCAAGGGGGGGTGTTGCCATCAACGGCACGGCAACCCTATCAAAGCTCTGGATGAACAAGAACGACATCGAGGAATTTTATCGAACCATCAAAACAAATCTCAACCAATACCCGCTCGAAACAGTTTTAGGCTGGCACAATGTCTGCCTAGAGACTGCCTTTCCTTATTCGACCAACGCAATCGAGGACATTCACTTTGAGCATAATGTGGATTTTAACTTTGTTCTGATTGATGGTTCTCCCTTTTCTGGTGAGGCAGAACTCCGTTGCGTTCGTCCCTTCCTAGCAGAGAAGGCAATCATCGCATTGGACGATGTGAACGACATTAAGAATTTGGCGAACTATAACAAGCTCAAGGGATTTGCCAAACTGCTTTGGGAAGATTGGTCGGTTCGTAATGGGGCGGCCATCTTTGAGCTATGACCAAGGGAATCATCACATCGGAATCACCCGAAATCCATTGGGAACATCTTAATGTAGCTGGCGGTAGGTTGCTTGACTTGGGGTGTGCGTTCTGGACGGAAACAGAAAGGCAAGAGGCCAACGGAACGACTAAGTATTTTCTATCACAAAAACCAGAGTTTTATATGGGGGTGGACATGAACCAAGGAGACATTCAAACCCTTTCTCAACAATACCCACAAGGAAAGTTCTTATGCGAAAAGGCAGACTCCGCACCTCAAATGAACACTTGGATAAAAGAGAACTCTATTACTCACATTAAGTGCGACATAGAAGGGGACGAGACTCAACTTCTGCAAATTGGGAATGTTCACAATCTAAAAGAAATTACCATCGAGCTACACTATTCAGATACTTGGCTAAAGGAGTTCATGGCTTGGTTTGATTCGATTGGATTTGAGTGCTACCGGCACGACTCGGTTTCTTTCTGTCCAGAGATTAGCGTTATCTATGGGCGATTGAAATGCTGACCATCTTTACCATCGTCCTCAATGGGATGCCCTACATCCAGAGGCATTTAGCAGAATTTCAGAAGCTCAAGATTCCTTGGCAATGGAGGATTGTCGAGGGAGTGGCCGAGCCTCTTGGATGCACCCGCTGGTGCAAGCAAGTTCCAGACAAGTATCACAAGAACTTTATAAGCGTGGACGGAACGCACGAATATCTTGAGAGCATTAAGGACAAGAATGTTTCAGTCTGTTGGCAGGCCAAGCCATTTCCCGGCAAGCTGGCGATGATTAACGAGGCTTTGCGGGGAGTAGAGAACGGAGTTGTGATGCAGATTGATTCCGATGAGATATGGAGGGTAGACCAACTAGAAGCAATCTTCGGGCATCTCAAGGGATGCGAGGAGGGGCGATCTATGCAGTTCCATTGTAACTATTATGTGGGGCAGAATAAAAAAGTAGTGACTAGAGAGGGCTTTGGCTCGAACTGGTACGAATGGTTGAGGGCTTGGAAGTGGGGCAAAGATGTTCACTTTACCAGCCACGAACCACCCAAGCTAAATGTCCAGTCGATGATGATTCCGAGGGGAGTGACTGAAACTTGGGGGCTAACCTTCGACCACTTCGCCTACGCCACAAAGGAACAAGCCCAATTCAAGGAAGATTTCTATGGGTATAAGGGGCTGGTTGAGGGATGGGATAAACTACAACAAACAACTAGCCCGGTTAGGTTGAGAGATTATTTGCCATTCATAACAGACAAGAGCGTTGCCGATGAGTGTTAAAACTATTAAGTATTCGCAGAGGTTGGGGGATGTGCTTCGTTGCTTGCCAGCCGCCAAACATCTAGCCGACCAAGGCCACGAAGTTTTCTTTGATTGCCTCGCCCAATACCACGGAGTTTTTGAACTGACTAGCTATGTGAAGGCTGGACATAGGCAAGGCGACATAATTGATTTAGAGGTTTGGCCGAACCAGTACGAGGCTTATCGGAAAAGCAAAAGAAGCTGGACTGACTTTGTGTATAGCCATCCAGAGATTAAGGACGCAGACAAGACCAACATCATCCTCGACAAGCTAGACGACAAACCAGCCGAGGGACTTCCAGAGTCTTACAACCTAGTTGCCCCATTTGGGCTATCTCAAGGCCACTATCGAAACCCGCTAGAACTAATCGTGAGGGCTAGGCAAACTATGGGCAAAGACAACTTCTTTGTGCTATGTCCAGCCGACATTAAGATTCAAGGATTAAACACCTACACCGCTCCATCGGTTGAGCAGATGGCAAAGGCAATTCGAGGGGCTACGGACTTTTGGGCAATCAATAGCACCCCGATTATCCTTGCTTCGGCAACAAGGAGAGACAAGCAAACCGGCTTCTTCCCACAGAAAAATGAGTGGGAGACCGATAACATTTTCAGCTTTGAGGGCATGACAAGTATGGATTGACATAAGAGGTGGTTTTATGGCTGGCAGTATCCCCACTTCCTACTTTGCGACGGACTTGACCTATATGATTCAAGACCTTTATCAATCCGTGACTGGCTTGGGTTCTACCTCTGTTTCTGCCTCTGTAACCGACCTTACAACGGCAAGCGAGTTAGAGATAGGGGGCGAGGTGTTTAGAGTGACGCAAAGCCTAGTTGTTTTAGCTTCTGGAATCTCTGCCCCAGTTATCGGCTCTCTTTGCACAGTTAGCGGGGTGGAACGCATGATCGGAGGATTTTCGCAAAGCACCGATGGATTGTCCTTCACCATCGAACTTGCGGAAATTACTACCTAATGGCCTCGATTGAAAGGGAGGTGGAGAACGCCCTCCTTAATGTTGTCTCCGGGATTACTGGCGTGAACTTCTTTACCAGCGAGAGGGGGACGGCTCGCACAATGCCCAGCGTCACGGTTCAAGCACAGATTGGGTCAGAGGAGCTTGTACCTTTCTCTGGTGTGTTCAAAACCCCCGCCACCATCACCTATGTCGCTAGGGCAGACACAACAGCAAGAGCCGACTTTGATGCCAAGTTTTACGACATCCTCGAGCAACTCTATCGTGACCCAGACTTGGCGAGCTACCTCACAACCAATTCAAACATAACCTTTTATGTGGCGAAGGTGACTGGGGATAGCCCCGCAGTAATCAGTCAAAATAGAACTTGGTCAAGGGCTATGACCCTAGACATTATAGCCACAGCAAAAATATCCGAAGCCCCATCTTCACTCCTAAGCGGACTACTTGCCTACTGGAAACTAGATACAACTAGCTGGATAGATTCAAGTGGGAATGGAAATACGCTTTCTGTTGTAAACGGAACAAATGCAAACATAACAATAGCAACTGGCAGAATAACAAATAGTGCAGGGTTTAACGCAAATGGAACATTTTTAGAAAAAAGTGATTTTGCGCTTCCAAGTTCTTGGACTATATCGCTTTGGGCGTATATAAATTCAGACAACAGAACCTGCGCTGAGGAAACATCGTGTTTCCCATCCCTTTCTGATTTAGGTTACATTGCAGGAAATCGAATTGTCTTAGTAGAACAAGATGGCTCCGGCGGGGGTAATGCCGGATGGGTTTATTCAAACCCACCCAATGTAAACTATGGGCAGTTTTATACTTGGAATTTAGGTCAATGGGTTCATTTGTGTATAACGCAAGATGCATCTGGGCTTGTGTGGTATATAGACAATTCATTTTATGCTGATGACGCAGGAGATGAATCGGCAAGAAGCGCAACTGGTCTGGCAATTGGCGCTCAAGCCGCTGAGGGTGATTTTTACGGGTCACAAGGAGACTATCGTATTTGTGAATACGGAGTCTGGAATCGTGCGCTGACTGGCGCAGAAATCACATCCTTATACAACGCTGGAGCAGGGAAAACCTACCCCTTTAATTAAAGGACAATCGATTAAATGAATAATAGCGTTCAAATCAATGTAGAGGATGCGCTAGAGAATCTTCTTGCAAACATCCCCAATCTCAATGTCTATAAGACCAATAGAGTGGGGGCAAAGCTATTTCCATTCGCTACAATCTCCGCATCGGTAGGGGGACAGTTGCTTGGCAATTACACCGGAGTGTATGAAGTGGCTGTTACAATCGACTACTCCGACACAGCGGCCAAGATTAGCAAAGAGGATTTTGATGCCACCTACTGCCAAATCTTCGAGGCTTTCTATGAGGAAACCCCGCCCCTATTTACCAAGATACAGAACAACATTTTAGACACAAAGGTCTACACCGCACGAATCACCAGCCAAACCCCAACGATCAGAACGGCTAAAAGGGCTTGGCAGAGGGGCTTGAGGATTAGCCTTATTTGCACCCCATCAGAACTGGACGATGGCTTGCGATTCTTGGATTTCAGCGAGCAAAGAAACTCAATGTATGTGGGTGTGATTTAACAAGGAGCTTGAGAATATGGCACTTTCCATTTTAGACGGCAATCAATCGGCAACCACGCTTTCAACCATCCTTTCGAGTGGGCAACACATCACCGCCCACACGGTTATTAGCCTTGGCACTCAAGCGATTGCAGATATAGTCAATGCAACTTCGGCCAATCTAACCAACACCCAACTCCGAGCCAGTGCAATTACCGTGGGCGGGACAGTTACGGTGGGGAACAGTCTAACGATCAGCTCGCTTCCTTCGCTATCCGCAGGGACGGCGCAGATTGGAAGTGTGACAGCAAGCATCAGCGGAACTGTGCCAGTAAGCGGAACGTTTTTTCAGGGCACACAACCGGTATCTTTAACAACTTTGCCCGCATTAGTCGCAGGCACGGCGCAGATCGGAAGCGTAACGGCCAGCATCTCTGGCACGGTTCCTGTCTCGGGCACATTCTTCCAAGCGACTCAGCCCGCATCTTTAGTGTCCTTGCCAGCATTGGCGGCAGGCACAAACCAAATCGGCTCAGTCACCGCATCTATCAGCGGGACGGTTCCCATCAGCATCTCCTCCGTCACGGTTGGTAATAGCGTCACCATCGGCTCGCTTCCCGCTTTGACGGCTGGCACAGCTCAGATTGGTTCTGTTACGGCATCAATTTC